>Ga0208784_1000420_pt1 | contig 20974 bp, 17 predicted proteins | sample DEB19_08_DNA_FD_184531 | JGI IMG/M metagenome (GOLD analysis project Ga0208784, IMG submission 184531) | Aqueous microbial communities from the Delaware River and Bay under freshwater to marine salinity gradient to study organic matter... | ecosystem: Environmental > Aquatic > Marine > Coastal ... | reverse complement strand
CTAGACATTTATCATCTTTGCCAAATAGTTTTAATAAATATTTATATAAGTCTATAATTTTTGTATACTTTATTTCGGAAAGTGTATTTAATATTTTTACAATATTAGATTGAATATTACTTACCTGTTCTAAAAATGTAATAATACCTGATTTATATTCGCGATCAAATATATTCAATTCATCCGAAAAATCAGTATCTACAATATCAAGTTTTTGATATTTTTGAATTAATTCTTGTTCACGTTTACTTAAAGCTAAAAATGCTGGTATAACATTTTTTCTTTGATCATGTAAAGATTTTATATTTTTTATTCCATCAGAATTAAAATCTCCATTAATGTATGATATTAAAACATCTTTTAAATTTTTTTTATATTCGTCAGAAGATATAGACACATATCTTTTAATTATAGATATATATAATTTTGCTTTTTCATTATTATCTTCGTTTTCTGGTAAACAATATTTAAGAATTTTTAAAATATCACTTTTTTCAATTTCGATACTAAAATTCTCTGCTATATAGTCTTTAAATATTTTTGCAATTTTATCAAGTATATCATCATGACTCCCACACTGGTTTTTATCATCCTTTCGTGATGAACTACCAGATGAACTAGTAATAGATGTTTCTTGTGATTGCGGTATATCTTTTTCTTTATTATCATCAAATATAGCTTTTGCTTTTTCGGGAACATCAATATTTGCTACAAAATAATAAATATTATTAGAATCATTTTTAATTGGTAATTCTCTATAAAGAAATTCCTGATATTTATCTAAATTATTTTTAATACTTGTGTCCATTTCATCGTATAAATTTAAATATAATCCATTTGCTTTGATATATTCATAATCCTTTTCAAAATCTTTGTTAATGTTTAATCCATTACTAACTAAATCTTCAAGATCTTTCTTGAAATTTAATTTTAAGTTACCATTTATTATAGATGTTATCACATTTAATATAATATAATTTTCTAAATAATTGTATGAATTACCATCACTAACATTATCGTGTATTTTTATAAATGGTATAATTTTATTATTTAGATGAGTTAAATCTCTTTTATAAGAGCTATCAAAAACACCATTAATAAAATGTAAATTATATTTTGTATTATAATTAATAAATATATAAATAAATAATATAAATATAAATAATATAAATAATGGTGATATTACTTCAGCTGTAAAAATATTATAAGAATCAAATGTTATTGTAGCTGTTGTAATATTATAAACAATTAATAATAATATAAGACTAATAACAATAAACATTATTATATATGATAATAGCCCCTCCATATTTTTAATTTGATAATTGCCAATATTGTATTCTGATTGTATATTTTGACCGTTTGATATTTTAAAATAATTTTCATAAAACTTATTTTTACTATTATATGATATATCTACTGTATAATTTTTATCGTTTTCAACATAACTATTTATTAAATTATATTCATCTTCATATAATAAAGCATTTGAAATAGAAGATTTAATACTTGTATCATATATATCAATAACATTTATAAAATCTTTTATAAATTTATTTCTAAATTCATACATATTATCATCTTTATTAAAATTTTTTTTATATTTATTATTTAAATTATTTAAATTAATAACTAATTTTAATTTATTGTACTCCTTTTTATACGTTTTATATAATGATATAAATTTATCGTTATATTCTGAACCTTTGAACTTATTTAATTCATCAAATTTATTTTTTTTATCATTTATGTTTTTTTCAACATTATCAATAAGTAATTTAATTATAACTTTACATAATATATTAAAATTTGTATTTTCATATTTTTTTTCATCTTGTTTATATTTCAAAAATCCATCAATATTTTTCCCATATGAATCATCATCTTTCAATAATTTAATTATGTCATCATTATCACCAAAACCCAATATTTTCATATCTGGTGATGTATAATAATCCTTGATAAGGTTATTAATATATTTAAATACCTTTATATCACCTTGAAAAACTGTTAAATAATCAGCTTTATATATATCACCATCATCTTCTTTTATTTTTTGTTCTAATACATTTTTAAATTCATCAAATGATAAAACCTTAAATTTAAAATTTTTAATTGTATCTTGTAATATATTTTTTAAATTTAATATTTTAAGAGAAGGCTTATCATTATCGGTAAATGTCATTGTAATATTCATAATATTAACCATCATGTAAAAGCATAACAAAACTATAAATATATATGCCATCGCAAAGTAAAAGTAATTTCGTCCTTCAATACTTGATTTATTTGGTACTGATGGTATTGCTGAAAAAAATCCACAGAAAATATATAATATCACAAATATCATAATAATTTTTTTAGAAACTTCCAATATTACATTGATATTATAACTATCAATTTCGTCTGGTATAATATCATTATCTGTATTAAAATAAGCTTTGTAACCTTTACTAGATGTTGGTGCATATCTTCTAATAATCATAGCAGTTAGTATAATTAGTACTAAAAATGATAATATAAATGGAAATGCATTCAAATAGGTTATAAAATATTCCCCATCAACATTACTCAAATAAGGTACAAATCTATAATTATATTTCCAAAATTTATAAAATAAGTCAGTAAAAAGTAATATAACTATAAATAAAATTGTATAGTAATATGTTTTAGCATTAAAATTATCATTTGGAAGTAATAAGTCAAAGCTATTTTTAGCTAAATTAAATCTACCTGTTTCAGCTTCACAATATATATTATTGCAATGTTTTTGTATATTGATATCTGCGACATCTTTTAGATAATTGATTTTCAAAAAAGATAATGTTAAATTTTTTAGTTCATTTAAAAATATTATAATCATAATAATAAACATTATAAATATCCATATGCGCATTATAAAAGTTTATAAATTACTTTAACCCTTATAAAGAAAAAAAGATTAATTATTTCTTTTGTCTTTGAATTATTGCAAAATATTATTAATATTATATACATTAATTATAAACGAAATTATTATAATGAAACCAAATATATAATATATGTATCTATCCTTTAATACTTGTGATAATATTAAGATAGGAACAATAAATAATATAATATAAGCATACATAAATTTTGTTACATCATTTATCTCGTCAAATATCTTATCTATTGTATTTTTACTATTATATAAGTATATTTTATCAATATTTTCAAATGTGATTTTATAATTATTACTATTTGCAATATATGTTCCATTTTCTTCATTTTTAATTTTAATTTCTGTTAATTTACTTACAATTTCATCATTTAATACAATATCTTTAACACCTTTAATATTGCTGTCATCCGATTTTAAAATTTTTATAATTTCAGTGTTTTCAGGATTTTCTTCTTTTATTATTATGTCTAATTCCTTTAATATCATAATATATTCATAGCATTTTGTATCTGAATATATTTCTGTAATTTTTTTTAATATTATAGAAAATAAAATGGTATATATTGCAACGTAAATAAATAAAATTATTGTTGAATTAAATATATAAAAATATTTATTATAATCGGTATCAGCAAAATACTTTACATATACTAAATGAATTATAAAATATATCCAAATAAATATAAAAAAAGGTAGACTATAATGTAAGTATGTATTATAAACTTTCATTATATTAAATTTTCCATCAACGATACTTAAATCTCTGTTTAAATTATTTATATCTTTAAATTTATCTTTATATTTATCAAGCTCACCTATTTTTTTAAAATTTTTTTCTATCTCATTAAAGTCATATAGATAATTTGAAATATTCCACATAAATGTTCTCTTTAATTCAACATTATGAATATCAAGGATATTGTCATTATATAAACAATATTTATTCAAATTTTGTATTGTATCATTTAAATCCAAGTGATATTTCAATTCAACAAGAGTTACTAAACTCATAGTAATTAAAATAATAATAATAATTAATAATATTAACAATTCTATATTATCTGGCATTGTTTTGATGAATATATCAAATCTATTATATTAATATTTTTTATTTTAACTTACCAATATCAACAATAATTGGTGTATATATTGTTTTTGAATTAATACAACCAGCATTATATTATTCAAAAATCTCTAAATAATTAGTTGCTATCATAAAAATAAGTTTATCAAATGTTAGAAATCTTGTAGGATTAAGTAATAAGATATTCTTATATATATGTTTTATCCTTTATAACAAAATAAATCATAAATACTATTTATTATATGTTCAAATGAATAAATTGTATTATAATTATCTAATTCTTAAAAATAATTTAATCAATGTTATAATATTCTGATTTTAAATGAATAATATTATTGTTTTTTTTAATATTTTTTACTGTATCCTTTATGTGTTCTTTATCATCATGTAGTATAATTAAAATTATTATCGTTATACTTTGTTTCTCTGCGAATGTCTGTAAATAAAGAATCTTCATCAAATAATTCTTCAATATTTTTATCAATATTATCAACAATTTCTTTTTGTTTAGGAGTATATTCATCGTGATTTTCCCAAATTTTTTGTTTATCATTAGGAATAGATGCTTTTATAAATGATACTGTGTTATAATTAATTTTTTTTGAAGAGTATATATTATATTTTGGTATATTCATTTTATTTAATACATTAATTGAAGGTATAAAAGCATTTGTATAGCAAATGTACAAAAACATTAGATTAACAATCTTCATTATTTCACACTATAAATATATAAAATATATTTTATATATTTTTTACAGGTAATTTGTAATTATTTTCGTATGCTGGTGGTACAACTATTTTTTCACTCTTATCATATTTACCATCTCCATAAATAGATGACCTTAAATTCTTGTATAATCCATTTCCAAAAGTATATGGTGACATTGAACCACCGGCAGCCAATCTTGCTAAACTTAAATAACTGTTTCTATCACGATAACCTGGATATTGATTACTTATAATAGCATTTAAATCTGAAAAACTCATAACAGGTATACCATTTATATCATTAATACCCAAATCTCCTCTGAACATATTTAATATTAGAATATATTATTTTTTTTGAGCTCGCAATGCTTTATACATTTCTGTATCAATATCATCATATATTTCTCTAATATCTTGCCATTTTTTTTCATTTTCTGTTTTTTGCACATTTTTAACGGGTATTTTCCATAATTCCGTTAGGGTATCCAATACATTTTTATTATTCCTTAAATAAATACTTTCAATTTCTTCTTTACTAATATTATCAGGTGCCTGTTTAAGTAATTCGTCCATATACTGTTATTAATTATAAATATAAATATTATATATATTTATACTTAGTATCTTTATAATAATTATTGGCAATTTCGTATGCATATTTTTCATAAGGGTGTTCATGTGAAAAATTTTTCATAATTACATCATTAATGCTATTTGGTTTACTATTTCTATAAAGACATACCATTATATTTTTTGTTTTATTATCTAAATATATATCATTGTTTGTATCTGGATTAGATCTTATAAATTTATTATTATAATCTATTTTTTTATATCCATCAGCTAATATTAATTTATTAAAAATATCCTTATTATATCTTTGGTAAATATGAATTTTTTCATGTATCATTGTATTAGTTAAATAAGTTTCACTATAATTTAATACACTTTTAGATATAAATATAATATGTTCTCTCGTATGTGGCAATCCTTCTTCATATTGTAGATTTTGATTTTTGTATGTACACGCAACAACCCATTTGATATTAATCAAATCTTTATAATTAATATATTTACTATATAAATTACATTTTTCTAAATAATCATCAGCATTTCTACAACATTTCTTTAATAAATCTTTTTCTTTATCTGTAATATCACACGCACATTTAATAATATTATTGATATATTCGCTATTACTTTTAACTTTTCTTGCATGTAAATCCATATCAGACATTTTATTTACATAATTATCTTTGTCATTTCGCAAAAAATCACTTGTTTCATATTTCGTCATAAAATATACATCATTGTTTAAATTATTTACATATTTTTCAATATTTGTTAAAAATAAATAATAATAAATTACAACAAATATTATAATTGATATAATTGTTAAAATAATCATACTTATTATTTATCTATTTTATTTTTTTTAAAACAATACTTAGTTTTATCTTGTGATGTTACAACATTATCTTCTATATATTTTATTTGTCTACTTATATTATCACATGTTAAACCTTTATCATATTTATATTTTTCAAATGCTAATTTAGATAACTGTTTTTTTATTTCTGATTGTTTTTCAAATGTTACATCATCATCACTACCTTTTTGCATAGAATATATATATATATTACCACTCATATAAGAATCATCTACTAAAAATACTTGCTTATAAATTATTACAATTTTATATTTATAAATACGTATTATACTATATCCATATGAATTTAATAAAAAGTATTCAATATTATATCCATTATATATAATGTTTTTTTTAATATTATAATATTCATTATTTATATCAGGGTCAGCACCACCTGTACCTGTTGTAATTTGTATTATTTTCTTTTTACCTTTTTTAATTTCCATAATGCTAAAATAATGGGCGTCAGCGCAAAGATATATATAATTAAAATCACTTAATAAATTAAATAAATTATCTCTTTTTTCATATAATTCATCTTTATCCTTTACTATATTATTTTTTATAGCAAACAATGGAATATGACCCATTACGAATACTTGTTTATATTCATTATTCCGCTTCACATATTTGAATTTATATTGTATAGCTGTAATATATTTTGGGTCATTTAATTTATTAGTATTTATTATTATAACAATATATTTTTCATTATCAATTATACCAATTTCGTCTACATATATATTCATTATATTATCATGAATATCTATTTCTTCAATTTCATTTAATTCTTCTAATGTAGGATTAAAACCATCCATATCATTGTTAAAAAATAAAGAACTACTTAAATCATAACTCCGTGATAAAAAATCACTATATTTAGATACTGATTTATCATAATTTTTACTTACACTACTACTATCAAATATCTTTTCATTTAATTTATCAATATATTTCTTTTGAGTTTTAATCATACATCTAGCTTTAATTGGTTCATAATTATCATCTTCGTGTTCATCGTGATTACCAACAGCTATATGTATAGTTTTATTTAATTGATATAATTTATCATATCCAGTTTTAAGAATACTTAATAGATAATATTGTATAATATTTATAACACTTCCACTTACTTTTGTTACTTTTGTAGAATACCAATTATCACCAGCAATAAATAATGTTGATATAGCTTTTTCTTTTTTATTAATATAATTTAACACTAAATCACGATAAATATATTCTTTTTCACAATTGATATTATTCCAGCATCCATAAAATAAAAACTTAGACATTTCCTATATACTATAAATATAATTGATGCATATTTTTATCATATTCGCTATTATTATATTTACAGTATTTATCATAAAAGTCAATTGTAACAACATATGGTAAACTTATTTTAACAGAATCTGTTGGTACGTAACGCATCATATTTACCCATGAAATTATGTTATTAATTGCTCTTTTTAAATTTCTAACACCATCTTCTTTTTGAACATTACCAATTATATGTTTTAATAATTCATTGTTAATTATTATATCACCAATATTTAAATTATATTGTTTTAAAATTTCAGGAACTATATAATCTTTTGCTAAAACTAATTTTTCTTCATTGGAATATCCTGGAACATTTATTACAATCATTCTATCTTTTAAAATAGGGTTAATAAGTTCTTCATCATTATATGTAAATATAATCATTGAACGTGATATATCAAAATCTATTTCTTCAAAATATCGGTCATTGTATTTATCATTTTGTACAGGGTCTGTTATATGTATTAATGTATTTATAATTTCTTGTCCTCTGTATGTATTAGAAACTTTATCAAGTTCATCAAATAAAAATAGGGGATTCATTATACCTGTTTTCATAAGTGATTCGCATATTTTTCCATATGTCGCACCTTCATATGTATATGAATGACCTCTTAAAAAAGATGAGTCATCTGTACCTCCAAGTGATATAAACACATTTGGATAATTTAATGCATTACATATTCCTTCTTTAATTAGTTTGGTTTTACCGACACCAGCACTACCTTTTATTCCAATAATATATCCATTTGCTTTCGGAAATGATACTTGTTGCGCTAAAACTCTTAATATTTGTTCTTTTGCTTCTTTGTGTCCATATACAGTATCTTCCATTTTTTGTCTTATACAATTTAAAAATTCACAAATTTTATCATTACCATCACTTATTTTAATTGGTATTTCGTAGTAATTGTTAAATGGAATATTATTTAAAGAGCGTAACCAATTATTTAATTTATTATACTCACCTGAACATGGAGTCATATTATTAAAACTCTCTATTTTCGCTATAATATTCTTTTTTGTTCTTTCATTAATATTTAAATTAAGAATTCTAAACCTCATTGGTATATTAGATATTAATTCTTCATTTATTGAATCTTCTTTTAATTTAATTTTATCCTTATCATCATCAGATAAATTATCGAAATATATTTTTTCGATAATTGTATATTTATTATAAAAATCATATTTTTTTTTTTGTATTTTTTTATTTGATGTTTTCCTTGGAGGATTTAATATTAAAAAAAACTTTTGTTTTGTATTATAATTTTCTTCTTCATCATGCTTATTAAAATAACCACCACTATGTATATTTTTTTTTATTATTTCATTCTCACATTCTTCGTCTTCATAATTATAATATTCTTCACTGTCATCATCATCATCATTATCATTATCATTAATATAGGTTGGATCCTTATCAGAATTATCTTCTGAATTTTCACTTGTTTCACCTGTTGTTTTTTCACTATTTGAACTTAAATTATCATCTTCTTTCATCGTATAATTATATAATATTTATAATTTATATGTTTAAATAAAAAAATTAATATTAATTAAATATTATAATTGTTCTCGTTTACTTTCCCCCAATAAACATTATTTGATCTTGTTCTAACAACAGAGTTAGAGTATATCAAATAATATGCTAATATAATTATTAATATAAATACACCAACAAATGCTAAATTTTCCATATATTTACCATCAGTGTAAACATTAATTGTAAATAATACTACGATAGCAAGTGATAACATTAAAACTGTTTTAATATTTACAGTATGTACAATAGTGTTATATTTAATCAAATCAATATGTAATTTTGAAGAATCAGATTGTATTTGCAATATATTATTAATATTATATCTTGATGATCTTTCAAGTTCTGTAATATTTAATAATTTTGTATATGCATCTGATGAATTTGCTTGCCCAACTCCAACATTTGCCAATTCTAAAGCATTAATAATTTTATTATTAAATAATATTATTTGGTTTTGAACAAACTCTACTTTTTGCTCTGGATATTTATAATTTCCCACCGATGTAAATTCCATAGTTTCTTGATTAACTATATCAGGTAATTTATATTCTTGAGAAAACTTTTCAATAACATTATTAGAAGTAAATGTTTCAACATATAGCACACTTGTTATATAATATGTAACAAATAACAATACTACAATACCGAAACATACACTAGCTATAAGTTTAGTAACTGGTTTATCCATTTTCATTGTATTTGTCAATATTAATGCTACAATAATGCAAGCTAATATTACAATATATGATATTAATTGATAATATAAAATATAATATTTTGATTTATTTAAATAATATAATGTTTTATCATTTTTAATTCTGGATTCATTAGAATTTATATTATTATTAATATTTTTAATTGCTTCTAAATTACTAACATATCCTGATTTATAATCAAGTGGTTTTTTTATTGTTATTTTTACTTTGTTATCAACACCCTGTGATAAATTATTTTGATTTAAATTATGAAATAATATACTTTTACCCTTTGCTTCATCTAATGAATTAAAGAATCTATCTGGAGATTGGTTAGTTTCCCCCCTATAAGTATTATCTTCATTAAACAATGTTACTTTATTATATGGTAAATTTAATACAGGGATATCTTTTAAATCTTCTGTATTATCGGTTGGATATATTAATCTTCCACTTATTAAAAATTCAACATCTTCATTATTATTAGTAGCTAAAATTTTTTTTATTGGAAAACTAGTATTATTTATACTTATAATATAATTTTTTGATAAATTATTACTATCTAAGTTACTTATATAATTTTTAACATTTATAGGCAAATTACTATTTTTTAAATTAGAAAACTTAAACGAAGTATCAGTCGATAATGTGTTACCATTTATAAGTAAACCATCTGGTTCTGATATATTAGTATTTGTTTTTAAATCATTATTAGTATTAATAAGTAGTTCATCTAATAAATTTCGTATAAGGCTAATTCTTGATTTAATTTTTATTGTTGTATTATCTTCAATTATAGCAACAAAGCCTTTCTCTGATATGTATTGTTGTGTTGTATTTGATATATTTGCAGATTGAGCACCTGAATTTTGTAATTTTGATAAATTTTCAATTATTTTATTCATATAATTATCATCATTTTCCTTTTTAGCACCGGCAAAAAAAGATTTTTCTATAATATTTGAAGAAGAAGGATTAGGAATTTTAATACTATCAGTAGTAAATGTTGATTCATATATTTCATATATTTTATCTTTAATTTCATCATTAGATAAATATTTTATAGCAAATCCATCTCCATTATTACCAATATTGGTTATATCCGACGCAGCAGGAGTAGCTTGTGACATATTAAGTTTTTTATAGTAACTATTAAATAATAAATTTCCAGATGTTAATGATATATAAAAATATTCTTTAATAACTTTAAAATATGTTAATAGTCCATTGATTTGCGTTTCTCTATTTATCAAATCAAAGTTAATAATTAAATTTAAAAATTGTATCAATAATCTTCTATTACGTTCAAGTAATGCGGTTTCTAAACTTGAATTAGTAATTTTAATATTATTAAATTCACTTAATACTATGCTTTCTTTTCCTTTTTTTTTTATTATAGGTCTACCATCTTCATATTGAATTACAATACCTCTTATAATATTAGATGAATTTGAATTATTTAATCTGTCACTAATTTCCAATTTATTAGCTTTTAATACAAATAAACCTGAACTGTTAGCCCCAATTTCACTTGTTTGCGAACTAGAAGAAACTGATTTATTTACAGCATCATAATTAACAATGAAATCAGTAAATAATTGATTAGTATTTGTATAATCATAAGATTTTATAGATAAATATAATGATGATAAATTTGGAACATTTTCTCCTACTGCTGAATCAATCCAATAACCATAATTATTATCACTCAAATTAGTTATATCAGTACTTTTTTTTGATTTTTTATTTACAATAAAAATATTATTAACATTCTTTTTTAAATGTTCTAGATTATCAGTATTATCTAAAAAAGATTTATAAGCTTCCAGTATATCAATAAAAACGTTAACTAAATGCATACTTGATAAAATATTTTTAATAATATCATCATTTTTAGTTGTTTTAACTGTTCTTGCCACTTGGGAAGTGTCACTTTTGACAAATTTTAAATATCCTTTTGTTCTATGGGTATTATCAATAATTATATTTGAAACATCAATATTACCAAGATTACAATATATAATTTCATTAATCAATTTTGTAAAAGATGTATTATCAATATTGTAATTATTGCTAATCTTACCAAAATCAACATCTTTAATATCTTTTTTATTTATATTTTTTAATGTTTCTTTTATAAATGGAGCTCTATTATCAGCAATATTATTAATATTTATGTATTTGCTATACATATTATTTATTAATTTAATAACTTCATTATATTTAACATTATAAACCTCCATACTCATACTATATTATATTCTCTTCTATAATAATATATATATTTATTTAAAAACAAGATCTATAGTAAAACGAAACACCGCTATTTTCATTATATCTAACTATTTTAACAATATCTCCTTGTTTTAATCCAAGCCACTTAGCAATAGGATCATTATGTAATATAATAGGAATATATAACTTGCTTTTAATCATATATTCGTTCATAAATTCTGCTGCTTCCTTATCGCTTAATTTAATATGTTTAGGTACATATTCATGCTTTGTGGGATTAAACATTAATTGTTGAGCATGAAAATATTGTAATTGACCATCAATTTTCTGAAACAATTTATCATATTTATTTATTTGGGCAATAACCGGTTGAGATATGGTATCATTATTGAATATTAATATAACGTTTTTCTTATCACCGTATTTAGCAATGAAATTATTAATATCACCTTCATAATTCTTCAATTCATCCATCACAAATTTTCTCAATTTTTTTGTTAGAGCAAATATAACTGTTGTTTTTGATGTTTGAAATTCTATTATATTTCTATCATTTTCATATTCTTCTTTATCAACTGAAAGTTCGTGTTCTGCGAATAGAGATATATCATCTCCTCTTTCCACTAACATTTCCTTGATATTATTGATAATACTTGCGATATCCATTTTATATTATAACAAAGTTTAATCTTATATTATACTATATAAAAAAATCAATTTTTATTTTTTATTCAATTGTCTCTCCGCCATTTTAATAATTTCAGGATCAATGTAATTTTTCTTACATACAGCGTAAGTATTATGTAATTTTATAGCTGTATCTTCAATAGATTTTTTTATAGGATTTTTTGTACCAATATTTAATTTAAAAAATTTAATAAATAGAGTATTTGCGTTTAAAGTTCGTAAATCCTTTGTTGTTATTTTTAAATTAAATTTTTTATAAAAATTATATAAATAATTATTAACATCATTTGATGTTATACATTTATCATCATATTTAAATATATATTCTTCTTCGCCTATATTATATAATCTATCAAAAAAGAATTTATATATATCCTTACTTTTACATAATGCTGTGTTTCTAACCTTTTTTTTACCAATAAAATCTATTTTAATGAAATCATTTTCAAAAAATATGTGTTTTTTTTTTAGAGTTGTTAATCCATACGAATCATTATCTATTTCATATTTTTTATTACCGATCCTAAATCCACAATCTAATATTAAAGTTATTATTATTGCACATATCTTATTTATACCATTACCTCTAATATCTTTTTTAATTTTCCTTTTTAATCTAGAAAAGTACTTTATTGAATCTTTGATTTTTTTAAACTTAATACTATTTTGTTTTGATATAAATATAGGGTTATATATAACTTGTTTTCTATTTTTTGAATCATATCCATATGCAATTATTTTTTTACCATTAGTTATAGTTACATTATCATATGCTGGTGGTATTTTAAAAGATTTTAAATAATTTATTTCTTTCTCATCTGTTATCTCATTATTTTTGTTAAAATATTTAAATCCTGTTTTATAGGTACCTATTCTTTGCACTTTCATTCTAATAATAATTGATATCTTTTAAAAGCTAATATAAAATGATATAAACAAAAGATTATATAAATATCCATAAAGTAAATACTATATATAATGCCTGCTTCCACGAAAAAAGCCACTGTTGCCGTTGCGAAAAAACCTGCTGCAGCAAAAGTACCTGTAATTAAAGCTGTTGAAGCGGTAAAACCGGCTCCTGTTGAAAAAGTTGAAGAACCTGTGAAACCCGAGACCATTCAACCGGTGGCTCAACAAGAAAACGTTCTTCAAGGCATTGTCGAAAAAGTTAATGCATTAGTAACCATGGGTAAAGAACTTCAAGTACAACTTAAAGTACTAAGTAAGGAATGGGATAAACAACAAAAAATCATTGACAAGGTACAAAAGAAACGTCAAAATGCCAAAAATTCTCCATCTGGTTTTGCTAAGCCTAACAAGATTTCTGATGAACTATGTGATTTTATTGGAGAACCACATGGTACCGAAAAATCTCGCACAGATATCACTCGCTTTATCAATGCTTATATCAAAGAACATAATCTTAACAAACCAGAAAACAAACGTTTCATCCTTCCTGATGAAAAGCTACGCAAAATCCTAAATGTTGATGCCAATGAAGAAATTAACTACTTCATCCTTCAAAAACTCATATCACATCACTTCCCGCCATCGGCAAGCAAACTTTCTTCTATGGTAGCAAAGTAAATAATTGAAAAATTGATATAAGATTATTTTTATATAATACATTACTTTAAATAATGTCTTATACAAAAACAACAAACGGAGCTGTATCTCTCAAAAGTACTGGAAAAATTATAGTTGATTATTTCATGTTGTTTGTTCGTGATTTGGATAAAAGAATAAGCTACGAATATCTTGAAAAATGTTGGAAAGAAGATCCTAAGAAAACTGTCGCAATAATTTTCAATGGACGTGATAGATTAAATGGGAAAAAAGAAAAAAAAATAGCAAATCAAGCAATGATATGGTTACGAACATATAAATTTGCTACATATTGCGATAATCTAATAAATTATATTGACAAATATGGTTGCTGGAAGGATTTACTTTATATTACTTATAATAACACAAATACTCTAAATAATAATTATGAGATTAAATTATTTTCAAAAAAACTATTAAATGATAAGCTATCACTTGAAGATGATAAAAATGTTTCTCTATGTGGTAAATGGGCTCCAAGTGAAAATGATAGAAATGATAAAAGAAGGCATATGGCTAAACGTATAGCAACGGAAATTTATGGTATTACAGATAATAAGAGAATGGAAAAATATCGCAAGGAAATAATTGTTCCTCTTAGAAAAAAAATTAATATAGTTGAATCTTTAATGTGTAGTGGAAAATGGGGTGATATTAAATATCAAGAAGTTCCTGGTGTAGCATCAAAGAAATTACTTAATGCATTTATGAAACACGATGAAGAAAGATATCTCAAATATCTGGCATGTGTTAGAAGTGGTAAAGCAGAAATAAAAGTAACAGGTATCTTGCCTCACGAATTGTCAAAATATTATATTGATAAACGTAATGATGATGATTATTGCCCAAATGAAACGATCGAGTTACAATGGAAAACTATTTTAGAAAATGTTAAAAAATCTGGTAATTTTGATAATTCATTGGCAATTGTAGATTTATCTGGATCAATGTTTTGCGCAAGAAATGGCAGTATTCCAGCGCAAGTAGCTATATCTCTTGGTATTATTACATCACAATGCTGTAATGGTTTGTTTAAAAACAAATTTATTACATTTAGTGAAGAACCCGAACTGGTAACAATTGAATATAATGAACCAAGTTTGTTTGAATCACTTAACTCGATGATGAATGTAAATTATGGTTATAGCACAGATTTTGTTAAATGCTGTGAAGCCATTATCAGCTACGGTATTAAACATAATATTCCTGATAAAGAAATGCCAAATAAACTCTTTGTATTCACAGATATGCAATTTAACGAAGCAACAGAATATTCAGATGAATTAGAAACAATTTATCAGAATATTATTAGAAAATATAAAAACTGTGATTATACAGCACCTAAGTTTGTATTCTGGAATCTAAATTCGGATAATCAAGGAACATTCCCTGTTAACTGTGATACAGAGGGTACAGCAATGGTTTCCGGATTTTCTGAACAACTCTTAAAAATCTTTATGAATTATGATGAGTTTAAGCCAGAATTTATTGTAGATGAAATACTCAATCCGTATCTGGATAGTATTATTATATCCGATGATTAATTATAGTAAATGGTAAGAAAAAAAGCATTTTATTAAGGTTACATAAATAATTAATAATCCTTCATTTTTCTTTTGTTTCCACATGACAATGGAATATAAATATTATATAGATACTTATATTTATCAGGGATATCACAATAATTAGTATCGTTAATTTTATCCATTAAAATATCTCCTGCTTTTTGAAAAATAATCTCTCTTTCTAAATCGTTCATTTATAAAGAAACTTTCTAATAATATTATTATATCAATTTATTTTTATATTATAATTTGTAAAATTAAAGATAATGAACTTGTTTTTTTTAAAATTTTATTACCTTATTTGTTAAATCTACTATATCTCTGGTAGCCTTTTCTTTATAATCAATAACATAATCAAATTTACAATTGTGATCTATATAGAATAAATGTTTGCTACAATAATGGTTACCACATTTACATTTGTTGGTTAATCCGTCCAATGTATTCAATTTCTTATTACAATTATAACAATTCATTTTAACTTAATAAATATGAAAGATATTCAATTTTTATATAAAAAATGATAATATATATAAATTTACTTATTAAAGATATGAAAAACGTATTTATTGAAGATTTCAATGGTAACATAATGTTTTATTTAAATAATGATTTTTATACATTAAAAAATCTATCTGAATCATGTAAGCAATGTAATAGTCTTGTTAAAGAAAAAACTAATTTTAATATGTTACTTGAAAACAAAATAAATAATTATAATTGTGATATGGTTGAATCATATTTGATTAAGATATTAAAACCAATTATAATGGGATATGAAGATAATAAAATGAGACAATATGAATCCCTACTTAGCTACTATATCAAAAAACTCAATAATAAATGCTTTGATATCATATATAATAAAATAGATTATTGCTATAATGAAAGAAATGTGGGGTTAAATAACTATATCCAAGAATTATCATATTTATTGTCTAAAAAATTATTTGATATAATGATACTTATTGAAGAGAATGTTATTATTGATGATAATATACTTGAATGGTTTAATATTAAACATTTATAAAAATAATGTTAATTTATTGATAATTTATTTTTTAATTGGAATAGGCAAGACCACCCATGCCAGATAATATGCGGAGAACGTTATAGTTTACAGCATATACATGGATAGTACCAGCTACACGTGATGATAGGGATAATACAGCTGTGTCAATGCGAGACATGTTAAGAGTGCCACTTGGTTGGTGCTCTTCTGGTTTGAGAGCGAATGAATATACATTGATACCATTGTGATTATCATCAGGAGTATTTTCGTGATGTTGATAAGGTTGAACAAGAGAGAAATAATCACCTTTACGTGTAGCAAAACGATCATTTCCATTAAGCATAATTTTTGCTTGCCATGTAGGATTTTTAGAATTATTATAATTATTAGCACCAAGTTTTGCTGTATCAGTGCTTTTGGCAGTTGAAAAGTTGTTCCAGAATGGGTATTGTTCCTTTGTTGAATCACCATCTGATTTAATAGCCCAAATAAGTTCTTTACAAGGGTGATTAAAGTTAAGTCTAACAGGTTTCATGCTATCAGCTGATGTAGATAAAGGCATAGTATCGGTACCTGTGAATTGTAATTGTTCTATTAAATATTCATGAGATAATTGGGCAAAGCGTCTGCGTTCATCAGTGTCAAGGAAAACATAGTCAACCCATAAATTCGCATCACTTAATGAAATATTGGTACCTGTCGCAAATTTAGTAGCAACAGTTCCAGTAGCACCATCCGCTGATAAGCCGAAGTTTATACCATAATTATCAGAACGTTTATTACCATTAGTGCAAGCAGCAGCACCAGAAGCAAGGCTTAGTATACTATTTTCTTCATCTTCACATAAATTAGCATCATTGGTATCAACTAAGTTAGCAGCAGCTTCATATTCAATGTTGATTTTGACTTCGTGATATTGAAGGGCTATCAAAGGAAGAGCTAAACCTACATTGCGACAGAACCAGAATTCAAGAGGAACATATAATTCATATTCAGCTTGTCCTGCTAATTTGGTACATAAATTATCTGAGTTAGCACCAATCATAGTATTATAACCAGATCTTTTACCAGCAGGTAATGATAATTCATTCCAGATGTATAACCATTCAGAATAATGTTTATCAATGCGTTGACCACCAATTTCTAATTCAACAGTTCTCAATAATCTTTGTCCAAAGTTTGGTACAAGGGCTACGTTATTAGTAGCACCGGTTGGATTAGTATTTTTAATTTTACCGTTGAAATATACACGGTGGATTAAATCACCATTGCGAGTTATTTGGAAACTGGCACGAGAGCCTAATGAATTGCTTCCAGTTGGAGTTTGTTGGATAGCTTCAATAGCGAAGTTAGTATGACGACGATATACAACTTTGAAAAAGGTAATTTGAGGATTACCAGTTAAATAAACATCCTGAGCACCATAAGCTACTAGTTGAAGAAGACCACCACCCATTTACGCTATATTCTTTATACTATTAGTGGAGAAAAAAAAAGAAGATATTATTATACACAAACTATTATTATTATAATATGAAAAAAATAATGTAGAAAATTTAATTGGAATATGCAAGACCGCCCATACCAGATAATATACGGAGTACGTTGTAATTAACAGCATATACGTGTAATAATGTATTTGATACGTGTGGTAATTTTAACCCATTTAAGTTTAATACCGCTGTATCAATACGAGACATATTGAGAGTACCACTTGGTTGATGTTCTTCTGGTTTAAGAGCAAATGAATATACGTTGATACCTGGGTTTTCTGGAACATTTTCATGATGTTGATATGGTTGTATTAAATTGAAATAAGAACCAGGGCGTTCAGAAAAACGATCATTTCCATTTAATACTAATTTAGCAGAACCAATTGGATTTACAGAATTTACAGCGCTGCGCATTGAGTACCATGGTGATGATGTAGCAGTAGCACTTGTGAAGTTAAACCAGTTATTATTATTATCTTGTTCAACAGTGCCATTAAAAGTAGTGAACCAATATAATTCCTTGCAAGGATGGTTGAAAGATAATTTTGGTTTAGCTTGTGTTCCGGATATAGATTCTGTTCCTGTGAATTGTAATTGTTCAATTAAATATTCATGGGATAATTGAGCAAAACGTCTGCGTTCATCAGTATCAAGGAAGATGTAATCTACCCATAATGAAGACGCACCAAGGTTACCAAGTGAAGTTGCAGTACCTTTGCATTTATCAGCAGTTTGAAATAAGATGTTTATTTTAACTTCATGATATTGGAGAGCAATTAATGGAAGAGCTAAACCAACATTGCGACAGAACCAGAATTCTAATGGTATGTATAATTGATCATTACTAGTATTTTTTAGTACACCTTTTTCACCTCCTACCATTTTTTTATAGCCATCACGTTTTGATTTAGGTAATGATAATTCATTCCATACATACATCCAATGGGAATATTGTTTGTCAATCTTTTGACCACCTATTTCAAGTTCTACATAGTCAATAAGTCTTAATCCGAAATAAGGACATACTTCTGCTGTTTCAGAAGACATATCAACAGCTAAATACATGCGGTGGATTAAATCACCATTGCGTGATATTTGGCAAGTTACACGGTTGCCATATTCTGGATTTCCGTTGAAAGTTTGTTGGATAGCTTCAATAGCGAAGTTAGTATGACGACGATATACAACTTTGAAAAAGGTAATTTGAGGATTACCAGTTAAATAAACATCCTGAGCACCATAAGCTACTAGTTGAAGAAGACCACCACCCATTTACGCTATATTCTTTATACTATTAGTGGAGAAAAAAAAAAGTCTAATATTACACAAAACATATACATTATTATTGTTATAATATATTGAAAAATAAAACATATAATTGATAATTTAATTAGAATAGGCAAGACCACCCATACCAGATAATATACGGAGAACGTTGTAGTTTACAGCATAGATATTGATGCCACTATAATCAATTGCGACATTACTTCCTCTATTGTCTGTACCATTTTTTCTATATAATTTATCAACAGTGTTAACCATAAGAGTTGCTGTATCTATACGAGACATATTTAGAGTGCCACTTGGTTGATGATCTTCTGGTTTAAGAGCAAAAGAATATACATTGATACCTGGGTTAGCCGATACGTTAGTGTGATGTTGATATGGTTGTACTAAATTGAAATAAGAACCTTTGCGTACTGCGAAACGATCGTTACCATTTAATTGTAATATGGCATCAATGAATGGATTTTTTGCTTCTTTATTTGGTACAACAGCATTGCTATCATTTATATCTAAATCAGAATAATCATACCATCTGGCATTACGTACAGTAGTATTTTTGGCTTTTGCAACCCATATTAATTCTTTGCATGGGTGGTTGAAGTTAAGTTTTACGCGAGTGCTGCCAGTGCCAAGAGATTCAGTTCCTGTAAATTGTAATTGTTCAATTAAATATTCATGAGATAATTGAGCAAAACGTCTACGTTCATCAGTATCAAGGAATATGTAATCTACCCATAAAGACATATCTTTAAGTTCAGGGAAATTGGTAGAAGTAGCACCTGAGGAATCAGCACCACCACTTGTATCTACAACACATTTAGATCTTTGCTCAAATTCAATTTTAACTTTAACTTCATGATATTGGAGAGCAATTAATGGAAGGGCTAAACCAACATTGCGACAGAACCAGAATTCAAGTGGCACATATAAAGTAGTTGCAGATAAAGTAGTTTCAGCAGAATTCGCTCCTACCATTTTGTCATACGCATAGCGTTTGCCAATAGGTAAAGATAATTCGTTCCAGATGTACATCCAGTCGGAATAGTGTTTATCAATTTGTTGACCACCTATTTCTATTACAACGGATTTTAATAAGCGAAGACCTAAGTAGTTAACATATGTATCTGTTCCACTTGCTCGCGCAGGTACTTCTACTTGGAGATACATGCGGTTTACTAAATCACCGTTGCGAGATATTTGGCAATTTACAGTGTTTCCATAACCTGGATTTCCATTGAAAGTTTGTTGGATAGCTTCAATAGCGAAGTTAGTATGACGACGATATACAACTTTGAAAAAGGTAATTTGAGGATTACCAGTTAAATAAACATCCTGAGCACCATAAGCTACTAGTTGAAGAAGACCACCACCCATTT
>Ga0208784_1000414_pt1 | contig 21086 bp, 21 predicted proteins | sample DEB19_08_DNA_FD_184531 | JGI IMG/M metagenome (GOLD analysis project Ga0208784, IMG submission 184531) | Aqueous microbial communities from the Delaware River and Bay under freshwater to marine salinity gradient to study organic matter... | ecosystem: Environmental > Aquatic > Marine > Coastal ... | reverse complement strand
GCCAAACTCCCGCAAATGGAGTTTGGTTAGGGGGTATCCCTGAAAGGTGATAGCATCAAATCATGAACAGACTGCCACCCGAACTTCATTTGGTTCACGGAACCAAAGCTGACCACGGCGCAAAGCCTTTGCCCGAGAACGTTCGCGCAAGAGTTCCGAAGGCTGACTGGTTGGACAACCCTGACGCTTGGGACAGAGACACGTTCATCAAAGAAACGTCAGACTTTCTTTGGGAAACCTACGGGATCGGCTCCGACCAAGATAAGCACGTCTTGGCTGCGCTTGCGGCGCAGATTGAGATTTACATCCGGTGTTGGAAAGGCGTACAAAAGGGCGGCATCATCACGCAGTTCAACAACGGCGCGACGGTTGGGCCTAACCCGTTCCTTACGGCAGGCGACAAGGCTCTAAGCCGGGCGATTGTGCTGATGAATGAATTGGGCCTAACCCCTCGGGGCAGGCTTGCGACCAATAAGCAAGAAGGCGGCAAATATTCAAAACTGCTTAGTGGGCCATGAATTATGAAGATGGCATCCTTTACGCCGTTCGGGTGGCAAAGGGTGAAATACAGACTTGCAGGAATGTGCGGCTAGCCTGCCAAAGATTCCTCAATCAACTAGAAGACAAGACTTGGGCATACGAATTCCACGTTCGCTATGTTGAGCATTTCTTGGCGTTTGCCGAAACGCTGCGTCACACCAAGGGGCCGGATGCGGGCAAGCCGCTGATCCTTGAGCCTTTCCAAGTCTTCATCATTTGCGCCATTTACGGGTTCCGCGCCAAGCGCGACCCAAGCAAGCGCATGGTGAGTGACGTCATCATCTTCATCCCGCGCAAGGCCGGTAAGTCAACATTGACCGCGGCGATAGCCCTGTATGAGTTGGCGTTTGGTGAGGCGGGTTCTGAGGTCTATACCCTTGCCACAAACCGGGATCAGGCTTCAATTGTTTTCCAAGCGGCTACCGGCTTTGTGGAGGCGATGCCAAGCGACGTCGCGGCCTTGTATAACGTGGGGCGGCATCAGATTACCAAGGTTGGGGATAGCCAATCCGTATTTAGGGCGCTGAGTCGAGACACAAAAAAATCGGGCGACGGTCTAAACCCATCCTGCGCCATCATTGACGAAGCCGCGCAGATCGTTGACCGCAACAGCATCGAAGTGTTGCACTCGGGCATGGTGGCCCGAAAGAACCCTCTTAGGGTCTATATCAGCACCGCCGCCTTTACCAAGGAAACCAAGTTCTACGAAGAGCTTTCGGTTTTAGAGTCAATCCTCCGAGGCGAGGCGGCTGAAAACCCCCGGTGGTTTGGCCTGCTTTATAGCCTAGACCCGCAAGACGACTGGCGCGACTCAGCGACTTGGGCCAAGGCCAATCCAATGCACGGCATTAGTGTGTTTGAGGACGCGATTGCTCAACGCGCCGAGGAAGCCAAACACAAGCCCGCAGCCCTTAACGAGTTCCTGTGCAAGACGCTTAACGTATATGTAAGCGCAAACTCCGCATGGGTTGACCGCGCTTATTGGGATGACAAACGCGCACTTAAAAAAGAAGAGCGCACGCCGGAGTCAGTATTTATAGGCTTTGACCTAGCGGCAACACGAGACTTAAACGCGGTCTGTACCCTAAAGCGGTTCGCCGACAATGACTATGAAGCCGAATGGAAGTTCTTTTTGCCCGAGGACGGCTATAGCCTCATTCCTGCTCATTACGCGGACATATTTAGGCTTGCCCGACAGTCGGGCCTGCTTCAGATCACCGAAGGTAACGTGATGGACGACCGGGAAATCTCGGACTACATCCTTCAACAAGCCACCAAGCATGACGTCAAGGAAATCGGCTTTGACGCCTACAACGCGGCAAGCCTAGTCGCTCGGTTGCACGAGGCGGGCCTGCCGGTCAAAAAGGTCGGGCAGGGCATGGCGGTGCTATCTAACCCGTCCAAGCACGTCGAAAAGCTGATCATGAATCACGCGATCAAGCATGACGGCAACCCTTTCATCGGTTGGCAGCTTGGCAACTGCGAAGTCTACGAAGACGTGAATGGCAACGTCAAAGTTCGCAAGAACGAGGCCGACAAGTCGGCAAAAGTGGACGGCATTATCAGCTTGATCATTGCCATGCACTGCTCCCTTGACAACCCTGCCGTAAGCGGATTTGGCTTTCGCACCTTTTGAGTGTTAAAGTTGCGGGAAACGGGGGCCAAACATGGGAATCCTAGACATTTTCAAGCGGAAAGAAGTGCAAAAAAGTGAGTCAAACTCGCTTTTTGGGCAGACTGCGCTAGGAAACAACATTGTTTATCAGGGCGACAACAAACGTCCTACGGTAAACACGCAGATTCTTTATGTCACCACCTCATCGGTAAACGATGCGGGGCGCTTGGTGGATATGTCCACCTTGCAGCGAAACAGCACGGTTTTGGCTTGTGTTGGCGCAAAAGCGCGTGCAATGGCGCAGTTGCCCATCAAGGTGATGTGCGAGTTGTCAGATGGCACCGTGGTTGATGCCGTCAAGGATTCCCGCGTCAGTGCAAGAGAGAAAGCTAAAGCCAAGCAAGTTCTTAGCTTGCTTCAGGAACCCAACAAATTCCAAAGTCAATACGAATTTTGGTATCAGTGGATGATGTGGCTTGACCTGTCGGGTGAAGCCTTCACGCTTTGGTGGCGCAAGGATCAGAAAAATCCCACGCAGACCCCGCTTGAGATGTATATCTTGGATAGCACCCTAATTGCTGTTCAGATCACGCCCACCCGCTACCCCTCTTACCGACTGTCCACGCCTTCCTACGGGTTCTCCAAGGATGAGCCGTTGGACTACTGGCAAGTCATGCACATCAAGGATATGGCATGGCAAGGTTCTGCCGGTTGGAACAAAGGCATTGCGGCGGTTGAACTGGTCAGCCTAGACCAAGACATTGACCTGTACGCCAACTACGTCATGCTCAACGGCGCAAAGCCCTCGGGGATGTTTGTTACCGAGTCGGTCATTCCTGACGCCAAGTACAAGGAAATCGCGGCGCGACTCAAGGAAGCATGGTCAAGCATGACGGGAAGCCGGACGACCGACCCGTCCAAGCCCGGTCAAGGGATGCTGCTTGATCAGGGCATGAAGTATGAACCCCTGAAGATGCTGTCCCTTCAGGACGCAGACGCTGCCAATCTGAAGATTCAGACGATGAAGCGCATCTGCGGAATCTTTGGCGTGCCCCCGGCCATGATCGGGATTGCCGATCAAAAGTACAACAATACGCAGACCATGTTGGATGAATTCTATAAATCCACCATGTATCCGCTAATTGTTTCGGTGCAGCAAAAGCTCAAGTCTCACCTTTTGTCGGGTTACCCGACTTTGAGCGTGCAATTCGATACTCAGAATTTCCTGCAAGGTGCCCCGCTTGATCAAATGAATTACGCGGTGGCCGGAGTCAAGAACGGCATTCTCACGCCCAATGAGGCGCGGGAATACCTTGGTCGGGCGGCTTTGGATAGCGGCAACGATCTTGCGGTGGATGTGGGCGGCAAGGATCAGCCGATCCCCGGTTCTTCCCCGCAAGACACAGGCGGCGGCGGCGGCAGTCAAGCGCGGCGCATGAACATTGGCACAACTTGACAACCGTAATGGTTAATACAAAATACCTAGCAGCACTTGCTAGGATGGTGCAACAGCCAAAGCAGATTCCTGTTTTGTTGCAGCCGCCTGTAGCCCCTAAAATACAAGACAATAACCAATCTATAGGTTTAGGGGTCATCAATGAAACAAGTCCAAATGATCTGCGAGGCTCGCCTAGTGCTCCCCGAAAGCGCGGCCGACCAAGAGCCAACCGGAAAGATTGAGGCTACCGTTACAACTTGGGGACCACGCGAGGGCGCAGACGGTCGCAAGTTTTTTTATAAGCCGGAAGGCTTCATGCAATGGGCTAAGGAATTCGCTGAGACTAAGCGGCCGCTGCCCATGTTTGTCAATCACAACGCCGATGCAATGCCGGTGGGTGAGTGGACTGCATTCGAATTCACTGACAAAGGCATGACCGCAGAAGGTCGCCTTTACATCAATACCACTCAAGGGTCTGATCTTTACCAAGTGATGACCGAATCCCCGGCCATGTTCGGAGGCGTCTCTGTAGGAGCATACGCAGATGAATACTGTATGGTCGATGGTGAAGGCAATCCCCTCCAAAGCAGCAGCGATATGGAGGAAGGTTATTTCCAAATTACGCAAGGAGGACTCCGAGAAGTCTCCGTCGTAATGCACCCCAACAATCCAATGGCAGAAGTTCACAAGTTGGAATTCTTCCGACCCGATGGAACTGCTGACCTCAAGATTTTGGAAAAGGCTCTGCGTGAGGCAGGGCTGTCCAAGAAAGATGCGGTCGCTGCCGCATCTACCTTCAAGAAAGTGTTGGAGCAGCGTGAGGTTGCTATGACCGTTCTTGAAATTGCGCCGACTCAGGGTGAGCCTGATGCGGAAGCGACCGAAGCCGAACTTCTCGCAGCCTTAGAGCAGCGGGAAATTCTCAAGCATCTTTCCAATCGTCTGAAAGGCTAAAAATGTCTAAGGAAATCATCGAAAAGTTGGACGCAATCGAAGCGTCTACTCTTGCCAAGGCTGAAGAAATTGCAGCCAAGGCCAATGAGTCTGTTGAGGCTGCAAAAGCTGAACTGACCGAGAAGGTTGCGGCTCTTGAAGCCAAGATCGCCACGGTGCAAGCTCCCGCGATTCAGCGTCCTATCGCCAAGTCTGTGCGTCAGGATGTGAACCGCGCCGTTCGTGAGCAACTGAAGGCTTACGCCAACAGCGGTCGCACGTTTGAAAAAGAACTCAAGATGTTTGCCGATGAGAGCGAATATCTTGCATACATGAACGAAGCCTCTGCGCTGACCGCAGGCGGCGACGGTAAGGGTGGTCGCACCGCTTACGATCCCGTGTTCGTTGCTCTGCGTCTGTATAACCCGATGCGTGGTCTGTCGCGCACTGTGGCTACTGAAGGTTCGTCCTATCAGTTCCGGGTGAAGACGGGCAACGCGGGCGCACAGTGGGGCTACGACATTCAGAACAACGGTACGACTAACGTCAACCCGACGACTGAAAACACCTCCATTTGGCAACTGGTGCTGAAGGACATCAACGTGCAGTTCCCGATCCGTACCGCGGCTCTGGACGACATCGACGGTTTGGAAGCAAACGTGGTTGACGATATGTTGGCTGAATTCTCGCAAGCCGAGGCTCAGTCAATGATCAGCAACAACGACCAAACCGGCACGGGTTCTACCGTGTCCACTGGTGGTGCTGATGGTCTGCGCGGTCTTGATCAGTATGGTGGCGCAAATGCAACCTACACTGGTGGCACGACCTCTACCGCTGCATTCGGTACTTCGGGCACGTCCTCAACCTCCGGCTTGCACTCGCTTGCAACGTATGACCAATTGACCACGAACGGTTTTGGCACGGCTAACAACGTGACCTTCCAAGACGTTGTGAACATGGTCTATGCGCTGCCGCAGCAGTACTGGACGAAGGATGCCAAGTGGATGATCAACCCGGTCATGCTCTCGGCTATCCGTGGTCTGAAGGACGACAACAACACCCCGGTGTTTGAGCGTATGCACCCCGCTGAGGTGGATGGCATCGTCGGCCGCTTGCTTGGATTCGATGTGGTGGTCAACAAGTACGTTGACACCCCCAACGCTTCTGGCGCTGCGGCAGGCACGACCTCCAAGTACCCCATGTTCTTCTGCGATTGGAGCCGGTTCCACACCATCGTGGACCGTCTGAACATGGTGATGCGTCGCTATGACCAGACGCTGCCGGGTTACATCACGTTCTTCGGCGAGAAGCGTCTTGCCACCTCGGTGCGTGACCCCTTCTCCGGTGTGCGTTATCGCTCGACTGCCACTGGTGCTTAATGAAACGGGGGGGCGAAAGCTCCCCCTTTCTCCACTGCATTAGGAACGAACATGACCATCACCGAAAAAATTCTCGACGGGATCAAGCAAGCCATTCACGAACACAAGCGAGTCAACATTGACTTGCGCGAAGCATCGGCAATCACGGGTTCCGGTTCGGGCATCGGTGGTCGCGTAATCTTTGATGATGCATTCGCTGCTCTGCGTTACGCCAACCCGTTCCGTATGGGTTCGCGCATCGTGCCGGTGAATGGTTCAGATATGCAATTCGTTGCCAAGACGGGTAACGCAACTAATCAAGCCGGTAACCCTTGGGGCTATCCGGTGCAAGACAACGTGGGTTCGCCCAACATCGACACAAGCATTTGGCAATTGCCGGTGCGTGCGATTACTGCTCAATTGCCCATTCGCTCGGCAGTTCTGTCGGACGTGAATGCGTTGCAATCGACCTTGGTTGAAGACCTCGCCCTTGAGTTTTCGCAACTTGAAGGCGCGTCGATGGCGATCAACAACGATCAAGCCGGTTCGACCACTACGACTACCGGCGCGACCTCGGGCTTGCGTGGTCTGAATATGTACCTTGATGGTGCGGCCTCGGCCTATGGTACCTCGGGCACGGCCATGACCAACGGCATCCACACAATTGCCACGCAGACTGCCACCACCTCGGTCAAGTACGTTGATCTTGTGGCCGCGGCCAGTTTGCTGCCGGGTCAGTATTGGAGCTTGCCGGGAACGGCATGGCACATGAGTCCTGCTGTTATTCAGACATTGCGTAATCAGACCGATCTTCAGAATTTGCCCATCCTGATGGAAACGGGCGATGAGGATGGCGGCGCGGTCACTCATGTGTTTGGGTGGCCTGTTATTCCCAATCCGTACCTGTCCTCTGCTTATCCGGTGTACCTTGCAAATTGGCCGCGTTTCTTGACCATTGGTGATACCGAAGAAATGTCGGTGCAACTGATGGAGCAAACGAAGCCCGGTTTTGTGACCATGTATGCGGAAAAGCGTGTTGTCAGTTCGGTGCGCGATCCTTTCGCGGGTGTTCGCATCAAAGTTTGAGGTTAAGCCATGTCGGTGAATTCCTACTTGACCTATGGCGGGCCTTACCTTGCCCCAACGCGCAATCCGTTCAACTATTCCAAGTTTGAACAGATCAATCGGGACAACGTAACCCCGTGGCTCACGCTTGAGGAAATTACCCAACAACTCAACCTATTCAATGATGAGTCTCAAGACACCTATCTGACGGGTCTTGAGTTGGCTACGCGGCAAGCTATTGAGGACTTAATTGGCTTGCCGATCATGCCGGTGACCTATCGGGTGTACTACAACGCCAATGCGTTGTGGGGCATTCCGCTTGCGCTTGACCTTCCCGAAGTCAGCCCCGGCACCACCGGCGGCTACAACTGCGGAAACAACGGCATCACGATCAATCGCGTGGGCTATTGGAACGACGATGAGCCTTCGGTATTTGTGCCATTGGCTTCAACGCAATACAGCTACGACAACAGCGGCAACAAGGTGATCCTTGCTGACCTCCCAAGCAGCATCAATTACTTCAAGACCGCGCCAGTTGAATGCGAATACACGATTGCGCCAAGTCCCTTGGGGGCGTATCCCGTGATCAAACAAGCCGGTCTTTTGCTTCTCACGCACCTCTACAACAACCGCAGCAACAGCACCGAAGGAATGCTTAGAGACATTCCTTTTGGCGTGACGGCACTCTTGCGTCCTTACAAGCCACTTGTCATGTGAGTTGAAATGGCAATCGCACGGTTTGAGAACATCGCGGTCAACAATCTGACATTCGGCAAGTCAGATTTTGGTGAGCAATCAACCACTCAAACCAAGTGGTTCGACACTCGTGCGCGTGTCTCGGACGTTGCCAACAGTCTGCGTATTTCCGAGCGTTACCGGCTCTATCAGGACTTGGTGCAACTCACGCTGAACTACACGCCAAACACAAAGGCGATTGTTGATCGTCAAGACCTCTATTCTTTCACTTGGCGTGGTCACGATTGGCGCATTACCGATTGCCGAGAGGCAAACGACCGCATGAGCATTACGTTCATGTGCTATCGCAACGATCCGGTAACGGCAGTTTGATATGGCACAGAGCAATCCGGTTGTATACGGCAAGGCAATTCAAGCGGCGCTTCAGGCTGTCGTTACGCCTGTCCCCGTCTATGCCGCATTCAATCGGAACTTTGCTTCACAACCCAAATTCGTGACTTGGTTCCTGAGAAACATTCATCAGGACGTTTACACGGGTCAAAACCAAAACAACAAGGGCATTGATCGGCCTGTTTTCCAAGTCAGCATCTTCACGCAACAGATAGAAGACGGTTTCACAATTTCCAATCAAATCCTACAATCCTTGCACGGGTACAGCGGTTTGTTTGGGGGTTCACCAAACGGCATCTATGTGTCCAAGGTTGATGTGATGTGGCTCTATAACTCGTATGACAACGAAGAAAAACTCGCGCAGATTTTTCTAGATTGTCAGCTTGACATTCCAACATAAGACAATCGCATAACCCTGATTTCTTGGAAAGGAAAGAAAAATGGCTCTCCCGAATAAAGTGTTGCCCGGTTTTAGTGCTGCTCTGTGGGCACAAACTGGTGCCACCCCGACTCCCTTCTCAAACACTAACCTCTCGACTTGGACTGCCCAAGTGCAAGATATCGTCGGCACCACTGCCGGTGGTCTTGGCACCGAGGGTTTGCAACTGAACGTTGAGGCTGTCCCGGCCTTCGGTCAGGACGACGCAATGGCCAACTTCTCGGTTGCCGGTTCGCGTCAGTCTGACAAGATTCCGACCCAATCTGCACCGACCTCCCTGACGGTCACCGCAGCTTGGAACCCCTCGGATGCCGGTCTGTTGCTGATGCGTGCTGATGCCGCCAATGGCACGATTGACCGCACCTTCGTGGTGTCGGCCTATGACGGCACGAACGTGGTTGCCTATGCTTTCAACGGTCGCGTGAGTCAGTTCCAAATTGACGCACAACCCGGCGCGGAAGCTAAGTGCATCTTCACGATTCACCCGCGTGGCAATCAGTACGGTTGGTCAAACAACACCTAAGACATGACCACGACAATACAAAACACGAATGACCTTCTTTCCTTTCTTGTGACCCAAGCCGAGTCCCGCAAGGACTGGTTTGGGTTCACACAACAAAGGATGACGGCGATTTCGTTAGCGCACGAGATTGCTGCGCGTCATGCCAACACGATGACCCCCGAGGAGGTTGTCGAGTACGCTATCGCAATCAACACGCAAATCTTTCACAAGATCATCAAGCCACAATAGGTCATCATGGCAGGCTTCACATTCAAGTTTGAAGGTCTGTCGGATGTCTTACAAGTCTTTGATGAACTTGCCCGAGAGATCGGGGACAAGGAAGCCCGAAGCAAAATCCTAGTCCCGGCGACCAAAAAGGCGATGCAGCCTGTTTTGGCAAACGCTCAACAAAACGCCCCCGTCGACACGGGCGGTCTGCGCCTTTCGCTTCAAGTAGAAGCCCGCCGACCGAATCGGCGTGATCGTCGCTCCAAGTATGTGAGCGAGACTGATACGGTCATTGCTGCGGTCACAACCGCATCGGGGCGCAAACTCAAAGCAATGAGCGAGGGAAAAGGACTAGCCCGCGCCAAGAAAAAACTTGAGAGAATGGGCGTGGATTCCTCCCGCTTCATGGGGGTGGATTCTGATGCTCGGGCTATTGCTCAAGAGTTTGGCAGCGCACATAACGGGGCAAAACCGTATTTGCGACCTGCGCTTGAAAGCAATGCAATGGTGGTGGCTAATGACTTAGGCAAAACATTAGCCGCACAAATTACTAAATACAAGTCAAGGAAATTTAAGAAATGAGCAAGATTGCAGCGGCTCTCGGTGAGTCATACCAAGCTAAGCGGGAAGAACTCCGCACCCGAAAGTTTGAACTTGCAGGGCATACCTTCAAGGTTCGCGTGCCTATCGTTGCCGAGACTGATGCCATGTTCAAACGCATCAGTGAACCCGATGAGGCTTTAATTCAGACGACCTACGAAAAGTTGGCAAAGCCAATGATGCAATTCAAGGAAGAAGCCGACAAAACCGGCTTTGAATTCCTTAAGGATGACATCATCATCAATGGCAATTCCCTGAAGCAAACCGCCAAGACTCAAGTGATGACGCAAGCCCGCATCACTGAGTACATCAAGTTACTGGTGCCGGTCGAAGGCACGATGGATGACATTACCTATGAGGACATTGAGGCTGAATTTCCAATGTCCACTCAGCTTGCCCTGATTGAGAAGATTACTGAGGTTATCTCCCCGACCTACAGGGAATCGCGGGGAAACTAACACGCTCGTTGAGGAAACAGGTAGAAGCCGCCATGATCTTCAACGGGCACACTCAAGACTCCATCGCGGCTTTGGACGAACCCATCATGGCCGACATACAGACGATGTATGCCGATGGCATGGTGGGCAATCACAACTCAATCTATCTTCTTGGCACTCTCATCACCGGGGTATTCAACTACCTTCGCGCAGAGTCGGCTTCGCCATTCTCATTGGCTAAGATTCTTGGGCCTGCCAATGACTACATCTTTCCCCCGTTGTCGGAAGAACAAAAGAAAGCTCAGGCTAGTGAGCAGCTTCTTTCTTTTATGACGATGGCCCCCGGCTTTAATAAAGAGAGGTTCAACCGTGGCTAACATGATTGCCCGTTTGGGCGTATTGCTCGGTCTTGACACCGCAGAATTCAACAAAGGGCTTGCAGAAGCCGAGCGCAAGCTAGAAACATTCACGGCACAGGCTCAACGCGGCGCGGCTATCGCGGGCACTGCTTTCGTGGCGATGACCGCCAAGGCAATGCAATATGCCGATGAGATTGCCGATGTTGCCAAGGCTAATGAGTTTGCGATTGACAGCATCATCAAGCTGCAAGATGCCCTAGCCAACTCAGGCGGGAAAGCCGAAGACGCAGGGAAGTTGCTTTCCTCATTCAGCAGCTATGTAGACAAAGCGGCTGAAGGATCGTTTGAGGCTCAGAAGCTCTTTGCCAAGCTCGGCGTTTCCTTTCAAGACCTCGGCAAGCTATCCGGCGAAGAATTGTTTGGCAAAGCGGTCAAGGGCATCGCGGCTATTGACGATTCGGTCACTCGCTCGGCCAAAGCAATGGAAATCTTCGGCAAGGCAGCTAAAGGCGTTGACTTTGGCGGCATTGCCGAAGGCATGGACAAGGTGCTTGTCGAAACACAAAAGCAAGCCGCAGCTATTGAGCAGCTTGCGGAACTCTACGATAAGTTGGCGCAGGCCGGTCGGGAATTTTTGCTCAAGTTCATCAAGGAATTTGGCCCGCTAGTCTCGGATGCTTTTGATTACTTCAACAAACTGAAAAGCGGCGGCGATATGCTGTTCAGCATTTTCAAGACTGTTGGCGAAACAATTCTTGTTCTTGGTGCAAATGTCGCGTATGTCTTTACGCAAATTTACAAGGACATTGAAACCATCTTTAAGCAAGTCGGCGCACTTGCTCGTGGCGATTTAGACGAATTCAGTAGGCTTCACAAGGAAGCTGTTGAGCGTGCAAAGAAAGACCGCGAAGAACTAGACCGCTTTGAGCAAAAGGTATTGGGTGGCGCGGGCGGCGGTCGCGGCAGCATCATCCCCCCGCTTGCCGGCGCAGGACAGCCAACAGGCCAAAGGCGAGAAGTGGCGATTCCAAAGGAGGTGGAAGCCGAACTCAAAGCCAAGATGAAGATGTGGGCAGACTCTATGCGGCGCTATCAAGCCGAGCAAGATGCCCTGAACAATCTTGAAATTGCGTACGGCAAGCTCATCAGCACCACAGTTGATTATGAAAAAGCGTTAGATCGTCGCGTTGATCTAGAAGAACAACTGATTGAGTTGGACTTCAAAAAGAAAGACCTGACTGATTACGAATTTGAGTATCGGCGCAAGATGATTGAACTCAATCATCAGCAAATGGAAGCTTTGCGCGAAATTCAACAAATGGAATTGCTGCCCGATGACCGATCTGCACGCATTGAAAAGCAAAATCAACTTTATGAGCGTCAGGTTGCGCTGATCAAAAAGGTGCGCGATACCGAAGAATTACGGCGCACGGGCGACATCACCAAAGGTTTCATGGAAGCGGCCAAAGATTTTTTCCAAAACCTTCCGACCGAAATGGAAACCGGCGCGGCAATGTTTGGTTCTATGGTGGGCAACATGGGCCGTGCTCTTGATAATTTTGTCCGCACCGGCAAGTTGAACTTCAAAGACTTTGCGCGAAGCGTCATTCTTGACTTGATTGCCATTCAACTCAAGGCGCAAGCCATGAAGATGTTTGCAAATCTTCTTGGATTCAGTGCAGGCCCGCAAACCGGCACTACGGTTCCTGTGGCCGATATTCCTTTGCCCGGTCGCGCAGAAGGCGGCGCAGTTGTAAGTGGCTCGGCCTACATGGTTGGAGAGCGTGGGCCTGAGTTGTTCGTGCCGCGCATGAGTGGGTCAATCATTCCCAACAAGGCATTGGGCGCAATGGGCAACACAACCAATGTGACCAACTACAACATCAACGCAATTGATGTGAAGTCTTTTGAAGAACGCATCATGGGAAGTTCAAACGCTGTATGGGCGGCTAACATTTATGCGCAGAAGCGTCTGCCTCTTGGCGCAGGGAGAATGTAAATGTCTTTCCAAACTATCGTTGACATTCAGCAGTCGATGACGGTGAACAACCGTCGAACTATCGGTCAGCAAGTCACCCGTGGTGGGCAGATCAGGACGGCGCAATACCTTACGTCAGTGCCTTGGGTGTTCACCATCACGCCGCATAACTTCCTGTACTACCCGCAAGTTCGAGATGTCATTCAGACGATTGACAACCTAGACCGAGAGCTTCCTGCAAACATCACATTCAGCAGCGCCACTCTTTCTTGGTTTACTGAATATAAAGGTGGATTAAATGCAGTGCAGGCGGCGGCATTGACCCTTGCATCAGTTCCCCCTGCCAACTCACAGACCATCACGGTTGGCAATCTTCCTGCGGTTGGATCAAGTACGGTTGTATTTGCAGCAGGCGATTTCCTTCAATTAGGAAGCTATGTCTACAAAGTCACGCAACAAGTCTTGCGCGGCAGTGCATCGACTGTATCGGTTAGCCTGCACCGGCCTGTAATCGGAACCCCGGCAACTGGCACGCTTACTGCTGTTGGTTCTGCGGTGTATTTTCCTGTCTATGCTGAAGTCTGCCCGACCTACACGCTTACGCCCATGACCGCCGGCGCGTTTGTAAACTGGGATCAGCCGTTCGTGTTTCGGGAGAATGTCGCGCCATGACTACCACAATGACCGCGCTGAATAGCGCGAACATTCGACACGCCGAATTCGTCAAGTTGTCTGTTGGCAATCCGGCATCTCCAACGATCTACACATTCTGCAATGCTGCTGCGCCGATTACGGTTGGTGGCAATACATTTAGTGCATTGGGTGCATTGCTGTCTGTTGGGGAAGTGCAGCGTGATGTCAAGGCCACATCGTTTGATATGTCGATTGCCCTGACTGGCATCGATCCAAATTACGTTGCGCTGATTCTTTCAAGTGACATCAAAGGCAGCACCGTAGAGGTTTGGCGCGGTTTTTTAGATTCAAACAATCAAATTATCACCACGCCGACGACACAATTCTTTAAGCGGTGGCAGGGCATCATCAACAACGTCAGCATCACTGAAGACTTTAACGAACAGATGCGGCAGCGGGTGGCGACTTGCAACATCACTTGCTCAAGCATGAGGCGTGTTTTAGAAAATCGCATTGCAGGCATCAAGACCAACAAAACCATTTGGCAGTCGATCTATTCGGGCGACACCTCCATGAGTCGAGTCGATGCCATCTCTAACACCTATTTTGACTTTGGCGGCAAACCTAACACCGGAAGTATTTCGGAGCCGGGGGGTAGTCAAGACATACCGGATGTGCAACAAAATTGATCCGCGAAGCTTCAAAGTTTGATTTGGATGCGTGCGTTGAGATGATGCGTAAGTACGCATCAGAATCACCCATCTTCAAACTTCGGCAAGCGGCTTTCCATGACAATCAATATGTAAGGCATTTCCTTTTTAGTCTGATTGCCGGTCGCGGATTCATTTTTGTCGATAGCAACTATCGTGGGATGCTTGCGGCGATTGTGACTCCTAACATTTGGTGTCCCGGCGTGCATGAAGTAAAAGAGTTAGCTTGGTGGGTTGATCCTATGTGCAGAGATGGAACAATTGGCGGCAAGCTGTTCATTGCCTATAAGACAAGAGCAGAAAGATTGATTAAAGAAGGTCGAGCGCAAGTAATGAGCGTATCCCTTATGGCAAACAGTCCATCAATAGATTTAGAAGGGCGCGGATTCAAGCGAATTGAGTCCACCTTCTGTAAGGAATAAGAAATGCCATCATCAATTGTTCTTGCGGCGGCATACGCAGTCGGTTTTGTAACCGAGATGTATGCATCAAGTATGTTGTTTGCTATGGCGGCAAATTTCGCCATTTCCTACACCGTCAATCGTGTATTTGGCGCAAAGCCTCCGCGTCAGCAGGACAACGGCGTAAGGCAGCAGATTCCCCCAAGTGCAGACAACTCTATCCCTGTCGTCTATGGCGACGCATGGATGGGCGGCACGTTTGTTGATGCGGTGCTGACCTCTGACAACCAAGCGATGTATTACGTTTTGGCAATCAGCAACATTTCGCCAAACGGTCAGTTTACTTTCGACACTACGCAGTTCTACTACGGTGATCGGCTTATTACGTTTGCGCCGGGAACCAATCAAGTTGCTTCATTGACTGACGGCGCGGGTAATGTTGATACAAAGATCAACGGCTATCTTTACATCAATCTCTATACCTCAACCGCAGCAGGAACCATCACAACAGTTTTGGGCACTGCGCCGAATGTGGCGATGGGCGGCACTGACATACCTGTAAGCCTGCGGTGGCCCTCATCGGGACGGCAGATGAACGGGCTTGCGTTTGCCATCGTCTATCTTAAATACAGCACTGATGCAGGCTCTACCGGCCTTCAGCCTTTGACCTTCAAAGTCAAACACGCATTGAACGGCACCGGCGTTGCAAAGCCCGGCTCTGTCCTCAAGGACTATCTGACCAACACTGTCTATGGCGGCGCGGTGCCTTTGGCAAACGTCAACACCACGGCTTGCGACGATCTTGACACCTACTCAGACCAAACAATCACCTACACACCTTCGGGCGGTGGGTCAGCCACTCAAGCGCGGTATCGAATCAATGGTGTGCTTGATACGGGTGAAAGCGTACTCAACAACATTGAAAATATCCTGATTGCCTGCGATTCATGGATCGGCTATCAAGCTGAATCGGGTCAATGGGCACCGATCATCAATAAGGCAGAGTCCACGGGCTTTGCGTTCGATGACACCAACATCATTGGCGACATTCGGGTGTCGGCCACCGACATCACATCAAGCATCAATCAAGTTGAGTTGTCGTTTCCTTGGAAAGACAACAAAGATAAACCCGGCTATATCTTCCTCGATCTAGCGGTACTCAATCCTTCGCTGCTCTATCCGAATGAGCCGGTGAACAAGTACACCGCGACCCTGAGCATGGTCAATGACTCTGTTCAGGCGCAGTACCTCGGGAATCGGATGTTGGAGCAAGCCCGCGAAGACCTGATCGTTTCCTTCAACACGGCATACCCCGGCATTCAGGTCAATGCGGGCGATGTGGTGAGCGTGACCAACTCTGCTTATGGTTGGACGAACAAGCTGTTCCGCGTCATCAAAGTCAATGAGACTTCATTGCCTGACGGCAATCTTGGTGCTCGATTTGAATTGAGCGAATACAACGCTCAGGTTTACGACGACGCAAGCATCACAGCATTTGCGCCTGCGCCAAACAGTGATCTTCAATCGGGCTATTATTTCCCTGCACTTCCTGCGCCAACTTTTAGCGATCAGCAACCGGCGCTTTCTCCTCCGACTTTTAGCGTTACCTGTCAATTGCCAAGCACGGCGCGGGTCACAAGTGTGACTCTGTATTACACCAAGTCGGCAACCCCCTCAATAACAGATTGGGATGTGTGGAGCGTTCAAACGCCGATCAATGAAGCAGTGTTTCCTGCCGGTGCTGCAATTAAATTTAGCAATGTCATTGTTGGATCAGGCACTTATTATTTTGCGTTTTCAGTCAGCAATGAACTTGCTACATCTCAAAAATCTACGACTTCTGCTTCGTTCTCTTGGGCACCAATCATTTCATCACTGATTGCTACTTCATGGTCGCCATCAGTAATTCAGGTTCCCCGCACAGGGGGGGTGCCAACATTCACAAATATCAATCCCCGTTTGTATCTGACATTTGGTGGTGTTCAGGTCAATTTTGTTACTTCGCAAACCGATAGTGATGCGGCATTTGTAAACAACACATGGCGCATTGGTAACTCAGCAACGACTGGAAACGGCGACATCACCACCACGGGTGGATTGGTGATGGGCGCAATTACAGATGGTGGCGTTTATGCACAGTGGGGCGACCCCACTGCCATGACAAGTTCGCCTGCTCTTTTGTCGGTTCCTGCCCGATACAAAGACAACACGGGCACCATTTATCAAACAAGCTTCAATTCGCTTCAATTCATTTTTCTTGATAGTGGCATTGTCGGTCCAACTGGTCCGACCGGCACTATTGGTCCAACTGGCAATCAAGGGGCAACAGGTGGGCAAGGCCCAACCGGGGCATCGGGTCCGACCGGCACTCAAGGCCCAACGGGTAGTTCGGGTCCGACAGGTGGATCAGGTCCGACTGGGCCTTTGGGTCCAACCGGCACATCAGGGCCAACTGGCGCGACTGGCGTAACTGGTCCAACTGGTATTGGCGGGAATCAATACGCCACCGCATATCTATATCAATGGTCGCCAACGCAACCCGGAAATCCTTCGGGATCATCTACTTATGTTTGGGCAAGCGGTTCTAATACTTCGTATACGGGCGGCAGTGGATGGTCTGTTACGCTTTCGGCCAATCCCGGAACCCCCGGCTTATATTTGTGGATTGCTTCAAAAGCCGTTGCTGATGTTGGTGGCGTAACAAGTACATCTGTCAATTGGACTAGCGGTTTTTCTGTCGTTGCTCAATCTGCCAATGGCACAAATGGCAGCACTGGTCCCACGGGTATCAATGGAAGCAAGACGGCGCGACCTGTTGTTTATCAATGGGCGGCAACCATTCCATCAGGTCCAACTGGCACATCCACTTATACATGGTCAAGCGGAACATTTACGCCTGATCCTCCGGGATGGAGCTCCACAATTACATCTTCTCCATCTCCGGGGTACACATTGTGGGCAGCTACCGCATCAATTATTGATAGCGCAACAGCGACAACAACAACAATTAATTGGACAACCGCAAGCATTTTGGCGGCGGGATACGCGGGGATTACTGGTCCGACTGGCACAGTGGGAGCAACTGGTGCCACTGGCGCTACCGGCGCACAAGCTCGGTTAATGTTTGCGCGTATTGCCAATAATCCCGTTGCCGTAGCAGGCACAGTTACGGTAAGTGGCGACAACAAACCGACAAGCGGACAAAGTTCTGCTGTTTGGGGTGCGGCATTTGCTGTCACTTGGTATGACTCCGATCCCAATCCGTCGAGTAATGATTCTCTTTATCAATCAGATGGTATTTATAACGGGGTCACAACCGTTTGGTCCGCACCTTACATTTCTGCGTTAAAGGTCGGCACGCTATCAGCTATCACAGTCAATACGGGTGCCTTGACTGTTCAAGACACGATCACCACAAGCTCGACTGGAAAAATTCTTGGTGGACAGACTGACTACAGCACAGGGACTGGTTGGTTCTTGGGTTATAGCGGTGGTGCCTATAAGTTTTCGGTTGGCTCTAGCACTCAATCTGTCAAATGGACTGGTACGGCACTTGAGGTGACTGGAAACATTTTCGGTGTTGGCAAGGCTGAATTCACTGGCGACAACCAAGATTTATTTGGTTCAGTTGTAAAGGCCACATCAACTGGAACGGCTTACATTGCGCTCTATGGAACATCTTCGTTGACATTTGGGCGCGGTGCTTCGGGAGTTGTCAGTGGGTCTAGCGGTGTCGGCGTTGTCGGTTCGGCAGCTGCTTCAGGAACTCGTGCAGGGGTTTTGGCATTTGCCACAAGTGGTGGTACTACTGCGCTTGAAGTCAGTGGCGGCGCAATGATCATTGACAACTCGACATTGGTTGCCAATTTGAATGCTGATTATGTTGATGGCAAACACGCATCAGCATTTGTGCAAGTTGCAAGTGGCGCGACAAATGGACAGTACGTTTACTATGTGAACAACAATACTGCTCCAAGTGATCCAAATAATCGCGCCGCATGGATTAGGGTTGCGACCAACGATGGTGGATATGTGTACTTCCCCGGCTATCTGTGAGGCTTGAAATGGAAACAAAGATTCAATCTTTTGATCACAACATTGGCAACTTTGTTCGTGTGCTTGTCGGGATTGGTCAGACAATTGACGGCAAGTTTGTGTTTGATGTGCCCCAACAATTTACAAGCTATTTCATTGCTGATGATCCGGGAAGGGTAAACCCTATGACCGGGGAAGTTTTGAAAGCTCCGATCACCGACTACACCGACTTGCTTGCTATGGGCAATGGCAACGTCACGATTGAAAATCTTTGGTCAATCATTGACCGAATTAAGGCCCGGTCTTAGAATTTAGCAAGACAAGACACCATTCCGTAGCCCCGCAAGAGCGTGGGGAGCGTCACTACCCGGTTAGGGGAATCGCATGGCGATCTTCAATAAGAACACGCTTGCCCAAGTCAGCGGGTTCGACAATCCAATTCTTGCCGGTGAACTGGTTTGGAACCAAAAGACCTACTGGAATCTTTCGTTCACCAATTGCGCTACCGGCCTGCCGATCCCTCTGACCGGCGCAACGCTTGACGCTCAGATCGTCCGGCGACAAGTCAGCAACATCGTAGACACCCGCAACGGTCTGACATTCGACATTGCGGATTACACGCCGACCCCCACGCCGGTCAACCTCACGATAAGCAACCGCAATGACGCGGCAGGCACGTTCACGCTTGTCATTGACGATTCCACTTGGTCGCTGATCAACAGCGATCCTCAGCTAGAAATCAACGCTCAGGATTGCGTGGGTTTCTCAGGTCGCATCAAGGTTTCCTTCCCCGCTAGTGGCAGCACGCCGCAGGATGACGCAATCATCTTCTTGCTGTTCCTTGTTCGCTCCGACGGGGTGGTGGTGGTATGAGCAACATCAAGGTTGTCGTCCAAGACGGTAACAACGTCAATCTTCAGGTCACCCCCACGCCTGATGTAAGCGTCAGGCTTGACCGCAGTGTTGCCGGGGCTACAGGACCGACCGGGCCTTCGGGTACTGCCGGACCTACTGGGCCTGCCGGAACTGCCGGACCCACGGGTGCCACGGGTGCCCCCGGTCCTGCGGGTGGGCCTACTGGTCCCACGGGCGCTACTGGCAGCACAGGCTTAACTGGTCCGACCGGAAGTGTTGGCGCAACCGGCCCGACCGGGGCGCAGGGTGCTCAAGGCGCGACCGGACCCACAGGAAGCATTGGCCCCACGGGTCCAACCGGCAATCAAGGTAATCAGGGGAATATCGGCCCTACAGGACCGCAAGGTGTTCAGGGCATCCAAGGTATTCAGGGCGATCATGGTCCTACAGGACCGCAAGGCCCAACTGGAGCACAAGGAGCAATTGGTCCTACTGGCTCAACTGGTCCCACCGGGAATCTTGGACCTACTGGGCCAACGGGTGCTCAAGGTGCTCAAGGCAATCTTGGACCGACCGGACCACAAGGAAATCAAGGCATTCAAGGTGATGCCGGTCCAACAGGTCCGCAAGGCTCTGCGGGGCCAACTGGAGCGCAGGGAAACGTAGGCGCGACCGGCCCAACTGGTGCTCAAGGGGACACTGGACCTACGGGACCGCAGGGCGTACAAGGTATTCAGGGTGACCAAGGCGTGCCCGGACCGACTGGACCGATTGGACCGACTGGTTCTCAAGGCAACGCAGGACCAACTGGTCCTACCGGAAGCGCGTCAACCGTTCCCGGCCCAACTGGTCCGACGGGTCCGCAAGGCATTCAAGGTGATCACGGCCCAACGGGACCACAGGGTGTTCAAGGCGATCAAGGTTTTGTTGGGCCCACCGGCCCTCAAGGCTCAACTGGGCCCACGGGTCCACAAGGCAACCCCGGCGCGGGCGGCACTGTGGCCTATTGGGGATCGTTTTGGGATACGACTGACCAAATTGCCACGGCAGCGAATACAGCTTACTCGGTTGGCCTAAATAATACTGATCCCGACTCCAACGGGATTTATGTTGCTTCGGGAAGCCGCGTCACGTTTACGCAGGCCGGTACTTATAGCCTGACGTTCTCTATTCAGTTCGTCAACACAGACACGCAGATTCACGATGTTAACGTGTGGCTGCGGAAGAATGACTCGGGAAGCTCGGGCGATATTCCCGATTCAGATACCCGTTTGAGCATTCAGCAGCGTCACGGCAACGTGGACGGGTATGGTTTGATGACCGTCAACTTTGTATTGAAGTTGGCTGCATCTGACTACATCGAAATGATTTGGGCGACTACGAATACCACCGTTTCGATCCAAACTGTACCCGCAGGCACAGCGCCGGTTTCTCCGCAGATTCCGGGCGTGATCTTCACGGCTACTCAGGTCACCTACACGCAGAATGGCCCGACCGGCGCGGCAGGCCCGACCGGACCTCAAGGCTACGTTGGCCCCACGGGACCGCAAGGCCCACAAGGAATTCAAGGCACACCGGGTGATACGGGCGCAACCGGCCCGACCGGCCCTCAAGGCGATTCGATCACCGGACCCACCGGCCCCACGGGCGCAGCTTCAACCGTTGCCGGTCCAACTGGACCGACCGGCGCTCAGGGAATCCAAGGCGATATTGGTCCGACCGGCCCGCAAGGCGTGCAGGGCATTCAGGGCGAACAGGGCATTCAGGGCAACACTGGGCCCACGGGGGCGCAAGGTGCTGTCGGCCCGACCGGGCCTACGGGCGCTCAAGGAATCCAAGGTGACACCGGCCCCACCGGACCACAAGGTCCACAG
>Ga0208784_1000413_pt1 | contig 21118 bp, 29 predicted proteins | sample DEB19_08_DNA_FD_184531 | JGI IMG/M metagenome (GOLD analysis project Ga0208784, IMG submission 184531) | Aqueous microbial communities from the Delaware River and Bay under freshwater to marine salinity gradient to study organic matter... | ecosystem: Environmental > Aquatic > Marine > Coastal ... | reverse complement strand
TACTGCGGCGTGCCAAATATGCTTCTAAACGTGATTGGTAACCATCTTGCGGAAACATTTCGGCTAGACGCTCAAGGATCGTGAGCATGAATTGTGAAATAAACATTTTATCCTCTGTAAATGTGTATGCTGCTTTGCAGCATAATTATTTATCAAGGTCGGAGGTGTTGTCTAAGTACTTTTGTAAGTCATTATTGTATAGAATTAGAGTCATACTGGTACGTTCATCGAACACTCTAAGTTCGTTTTGATAACTTATATAGTAGGGAGCAGGAAAATATTTCTCCATCTGCAGGAGTGTTTTTGGTAGTAAAACCGAGTCTAAATCGTGTTTATAGTACTGGATTTCTGCATTCTTGGTGCAGAATTGAAAGCCGGTCTTAGTAAGACGCATACTAGCCGCATTAAGAGGATTAAAGAACCAAACTTTACGAAAATGGTCTATATTGTCGCGTACAGAGCCATAGAACATACTGTTAGCATATACACTGCTATTATCAATAAGCCAACGAGTAAAGGTTGGTTGATCTAGGCGCACTATTGCTTATATACTACCGAACCTTGATTAAGCAAGACCACTGTAAATTTATCGGTCCGAAATTGAGTGTTTAATTTTTTAGCTAGACTGATTGCGTGGCCAGGGTTCGAAAAACTGACTTTGCGGTACTTAGGACCAGGATAGCTTACTAATATATTCTGTGTCTTTAGATTGACAGGTTGCCCATCATAGTAGACAGCCCATATGCCTTCGCTGGCCAAGACTTGATCACATTTATATGTGGCCTTGTCCAAATTTTCTAGAATAACACGCGGCTTGGGTCTACTCATGTTCCACCTTGATATACACTATTATTTATGCTTAGTTAATGAATGTAAATTATCTAACATTGCTTGTTCAGTCTTAAATGGGCCTAGATACTTATTGCGTGTGAGTACAATTTTTTTAGGGCTGAATTCAGTAGCCCAGCTCGAACCATACTGTACAAGATAATACCCTGCACAGCGATAACTACGTGATTTACGTGTGGTTGTATACAGTGGTAATTTCAATCTAAGATCATAGATGGCGTTATATGGAGTACCACGACTTGGGTAATCGTAGACCGAGTCTACTGACTTTGACAGTTTCTTCTGCCCAGGAACGAATCGTATATTATGGGCAGTGCCTAGCACTTTTAAGCTAGGATATTTAAGTCTATGATTATCCTGTACTAATACAACGCCATCTTCTGCGGCTTGAATAGTGGCAATTTTTTGCCCATTGTCTTCTACAATCCAATATTTATTTTTGACTACAGGTTTAGCTTCTATGGTCATTACTTGTACTCACTACTAAAGATTTCTGCAAATTGCTGGCTATTTTCACTTAGTTTCTCCAAGTTAAACCTACCGCAAAACTTAAGGAATTGAGCTCCAATCATGGGTCGATTACGAGCTTGAGCACCTGTTTGAACAGTCTCATTTATCTTGGCCTTAATCTCATCGGGTTGTGCCTTAAGGTCGACTAGAATACGATTACGATTATAGTCGTCTAACACACGATGCTCTTGTCCCTCATGATCAGTCCAACGCTGTAGCATCAAGTTATTCCAGTTAAACCCACGTGTGGTTCTGTCTGCATAGGCTTCCAACAACCCTACTTTGTTTTTAGTACCTTTTACACGTACTCCAGGATATGCACTAAACACATTATCTGTAGGGTCACCACGCATACATTTTTCAAACAAGATCCATTCTGGATCGGGAATCAGTTTAGGTTCTTTGGTCTTTTTATCAACAACCAATTTACCTCTCCGATCGAATATACCTTCTAGTGTATGAAGTTCATCGGCTACACCATTGTACTGCTTGACATTCTTAGCTAAGAGTTGATGAAAGTCACTGTCACTGCTGATAATGATATTCATATCATTGGGATGCGCCTGTATCCAACCTGAGATTAAGTCATCAGCTTCAAGTTCGGCATGACGTAATACAGTACAATTGGTACGAGCGTCTAAAAACTCTTTCAGAGCGTCTAAGCCGTCCCAAAACGCACGATCTTCTTCTGCTTCCTTTTCGGTAAGAGCAGCACGACCTTCAGCTCGATTACGCTTGTAGGCGGGATAGAAATCCTTGCGCCAGCTACGACCCTCGTTGAAAAATACTACATGATCGCCCTTTTGATCACGCCAACACTTGTTTACGCTACTCAGTGTGACATGAATAGCAAAGGCCACTTTCTCCTCAGTGGAGGTCGCACGGTGGGCGGAATGGCGAGCACGAAAGTACATGTTCGCTAGATCAATAAGTAGATATGTTTTCATGTCGTTATATTAGCAGTTAACGACATGAGATGTCAACTAATTTCGGTACGCCCGTCACCCAAATTGCGTCGAGATATTCTACGTAGGTCGGGATCGGCTTGTTCTTGTTCATAAGTTTCCAAAACTACGTTACGGCAAATGTCCTGAAACCAGCGGTCGACAATGACATGTTCGGGTTCATTCGCCTGTTTTTGATAGCCTGCCCTAACCAAATTAGCTAGGAATTTGTCATTCCAGTCTAGCTCAAATGCACCAGCGCCAATGTTATCTGGGTCCAATTCTACTGCGACTACATTGACATAGGGTTCACCACGTTCTGTGGCTAGTTCCTTAGCAGTTTTTTCTGCTTTGGGTGCACGAGATTTTTTGGGTTTAGGTTCAGTAGGTGCCGGCTCAATTGGCACTGGTGCCGGTTCTGTGCTACCAAAAATCCGTTTAAGTATCTGTTTCACCTACACCCTCCCATGTGTTATCGCCTAACTTACGCACTGATCCTAAGAATGTTAGACCTTCGGGAATACCCGAGCTCCATTGATCTGGACCGTTACGCATAAGTACTGCACGATTTTGAAATCGAGTAGATTCTTGATAGAGATGATATGTTTGTCCCACTTGTGGTATAAACATATAGTGGGCTTGATGTACTAGTTCAGTTAACATTACTCTACGCTCCAGGGCACGATATTGGCGTTGTAGTACTTCTGCATGTTCATTTAGTCTAGATAATTCCTCATTGGCAAACTGTCTAGCTTGGTTAAGTTGTAAATCACGCTCAGATTCAACGTCAACCATGTCAAATTTAGGCGCACCCACTTCTGTAGGATATGGTGTTACATTACGATTGAAGAAGTTAACAAGTTGCTCTCCTACCGTAATGTCGAAGCTTGTCCTGCCTTTAGCTGAATTTGTCATGTACCCCATTCGTTCTTAAATAGCGGTACTTGAAGACGATCACTATAACGTAACCCATGTTTCATGCAAGCTAGTGCCACGTTCTTATTGTTTAAGCTATAAACACTTTCGACACCACCTACAGGCATAAGATATACTTCTCCCTTAAAACCTTCATCTCTAAAGGTGATTGTAGCCGCTAGTGCGTCATAGATATCTTGTTCTGTAGCAACAACAAACTTGAGATAAGTCCAACCTATGGTCTCATATTGACACACAATATCGGGTTTGATAGCATCTTCCCAACGTTCGCCGCTGGCAGGCAATTTAGCACTAACCGAGAATGTGATTTCTCTATCGGCTCTATCAGTCCATGCTGCCAAATATGACTTGAAATCTTCTGTAAGGCGTTGAGTACCATTAGTTTCAAAAGTGATCTCGGTTAGGTCGTGCATGAACTCATTGTTTAACAAGTCTGGAAAAGCACGTTGCCAACCCAATAAAGGTTCACCGCCTGTAATAACAAGATGTTCTCTCATCCACCTTTTGTAGGGTAAGAGTTCTTTAATGCGTTCAACGATCGCCTCTGTTGTAAGTAACGGTGAAAGGTCCTTGAACCTAGGATCCCAACTAGCGTAAGAATCACAACCGGTACTAACAAGTGGGAGATCTCGATACTGCTTAAACTCTGCAATACGATCTGCAATTTGGTTTCGCTCATTTGATTTTTCTCCTCGTGGCATTCCGAAAGAGTCACATGTAAAATTACAACCGAATGTTCTTAGGAACACACTGGGAACCCCCATATATCTTCCCTCTCCTTGGATGCTATAGAATAGCTCACTTATCTTGATCTTGCTCATTATTGATTCCGAAATGATTGATTATGTATGATCCAGGTGTATATGCTGGATATTGGTAGTTCATAACTGGACTATGATTTACTGCACGAGCACATTCTAGCACAACTAGTTCAATAAGTCTACGAGTACGCTCGGGTTCATAAGTTCGGCTAAACCCAGCCTGTGCTATAAGTTGTTGAGCGAGTTCGTTATTCATTTTTGAAATACAGCTCCAATACTTCTAATTTATCATGATAGTCACTGATGTGCGCTAATTCTGCTTCAATTGCTGCCATGATGTCAGTGTGCTCGGGTATAGCAATAGGATTAGCCAACATTACTTCTACATTGGTTACATGTTTAGTAATGTGGCTTTTAAGGTGTTCCCTAGTGGCTTCTAGTAATCGTTTACGCATTTTCATATATATTTGACCATTGTTTAAGTTTTTCTTTCTTAGCGGCTGTAGCAGAAATTAGGCGGTCTCTGTCAACAATACCTTGTTCTATTAAGATATCAATCATGGCTAAGACATCGCCGATTTCTGCCTCTAGGTGTTCGGCATTAGTAGCGGGTTTACCGGGTTTGAAGTTATCTAGGCCAAATCTAAAACATTTACTAACTGCCTGTGTAACTTCGGCACATTCTTCTTGTAAAATTAACAAGGTTTCTCTTACTTTAGGATCCATGCATAACCTCTTGTGCAATATCAAACGCTGTGACCGGAGCAAGAGTCCAACCTAAGTGGCCGTGTCCGGTGTTATAGTATACATTAGATTTACGTCGACTGCGACCTACTATAGGCATCATATTAGGTGTCATCGGCCTTAAACAAGCCCAACTAGAATGGTCACTGGCGTCGATATTGGGGAAGTTTTGGTGTACCCAACGTAACAGTGGTTCTATTCTATCACGTCTAATGTCATAATTTTCGCCGGCTAGTTCAGCAGTACCGGCTACTCTAAATCGACTACCTAAGTTAGCGCAGACGATTTTAGCTTGGTCATCAAGTAGACTGGTTCTGGGCATGGCACGATGTGATGTACTATCTTGTATATTAATAGTTACACTGTAACCTTTTACTGGGTAAATGCCTAGACTGTCGCCTATACTACTAGCAATTTGTTCACTGCCGACACCGGCACACACGACAATGCTGTCATGTTGGGCGTCTAAATCTTTGATATCTGCTGTATAACTGTATTGAAAAGTTACACCGTATTTGTCAACTAATACTTGAGATAATTTTTGACAAAATTTATGAATATCACCGGTCCAATCCGATTCTGTCCAAGCACCGCCAATGATACCTCTACAGTTATATAGGGTAGGTTCTAGCTCACATACCTCACGGTTGTTCAATATGTCCCACTCGCAGCCATTAGCTCTGTACATTTCTTGTACTAGAGCGGCCGCTTGCATATATTCAGGATCACGATAAATGTGCAGTATGCCCGACCGCATACGATCGAATTCAATATCTTCTTTGAAGATAATGTTTTCGTAAAGATCTCTTGCTACCAACCCCATTCGAATAGTTTGAGCAGTATTACGAGCATAATCATTGTTGGCTGTGTGATACAGAAATTTGAACAACCATCGAATCTGATTCCAGTCCATGCTGGGTCTAATTAGTAATGGTGCGTCTTTTTTAAGCAACCACTTTACGCCTTTTACTACGTTAGCCCAGGTGTTCCAGGTTTCACTATTGCTAACTGAAACCTGGCATCCATTTGCATAACTAGTGCGTTGTGCAGGATAGCGTTCCTGATCATATACAGTGACCGCACATCCTGCACTGGCTAGATAATATGCTGTGGTAAGGCCGGTTATCCCGGCCCCTACTACTGCTACTGATGTCATTTTGCCTCTACTGGGGATTCAACAAGTTTCTTTTGTAGATGATTTAGTAAAATACCATATGCTGGTAAGATTACTAACAGGCTAACAATGACTTTGCTAATCGAATTATTAGTAGCCACAATATGCCAGTTAGCAGCCATGAACTCGTTTTCTCCGCCAGCAAATGCTGTAAAGAAAAATACATAAGTGTCAATAAATGTGCTGGCAATTGAACTCAATGCTGGTGCGATCCACCATGTAGTATAACGCTCACGGAAATATTGAAACACATATACATCAAGTAGATTACTAATAAAGTAAGCCATACCAGAACCTAAGCCAATTCTAAATGCCACAGAGTCCGGCGCTCCGCCTGCTTTAACTACTACCATACTGACCACAATGGCTGGAATAAAAGCTAGAGCAATTACAGCACGCCCGGTTTCCTTGCCTAGTAATCGTACAGTAAGGTCAGTTAGAACTACCACCAGTGGAAAGGTAAACGCTGCTGCTGCCAGCGGCGCACCAAACACTGTGAATTTGAATTGTACGATATAATTGCTAACAGCAATAATAATGATGTGTAGTAACATTAGTTTGTAGGCTAATGTACGATCCACACCTGCTAACATACGATCAAACATGATTTCTCCTTGTTATAGGCCTTCGAAAAGGTCTTCGTTCCATTCTCTATGACCTTCCCTGAAAGCCATATTACTCTGTGTCTCTCTTACTTCTACACGATAACACCATAAGCGATTGTGCTCGCCCAGGCCCCACATTTCGGGAATGTAAACACCATTGACATACTTGTAAAGCATGTCAGCTAAGCCTTCACAACCTAACCGAGGCAGTACTGTGAGTTTAGCAAGTTTCTTTGATTCCAGCAACTTAAATGTTTCGAATTCGGGATCGTCACGAGCTACCAATAAGGTATGATCAAATTGGTCTTCTAAGATCTTCTTGAGTTCCTTAAGGCCACCATAATCGGCAGCCCAGTTACGTACATCTAGTTCGTTGGTACCAAAGTAAAACTTCATTGAAAAACTATAACCGTGTATCATGTTACAGTGACTATCTGCTCGCCACTGTCGATACGCACATGGAAAAGCATCGTGATACTCTTTAGTGCTGGTATATCGGTATACTACTGGTTCAAACTTGGTCATCTCTTGCCTCCTTGTATTGAGTAAGTTTGATGACTTGCAGAATATTTAGAGTGGGATGAAAGCCAAAGTCCACTTACTACTTAAACAGTTTTCATGTACTCTCTGAGCCGATCCCAATCAATGGCAAAGTCAACCTTACCACTGGGATGAACTGTGCGTACACTATAGTTGCCTACATATACTCCAGGTTCTTCGGGCTTGACTTCAACTAGTTCAGTCTTAACCTTGGAAGGTTTTTTAGCCTTGGGTGCTGACTCTGCAACCTGCTTAACTTGTTTTTTAGTTAAAGCACCATCGTCCTTTGGGTAATCGGCTTTTGGTGCCTTCTTTGCTGATGCTTTCTTAGCAGCAGGCTCGGCTGCTGGTTTAGCAGCAGGTTTCTTAGTCGCCATTATCCATGTCCTTTCATTGATAAGTTTCTTCCTTTGATAAATCCATTGGGCGGATTATCAGTTATTTTACACAAAATATTTTCATTTGTTAACGGATTAGTGTACCAAGCAAATGGGTAAAATCTTCCTTTTTTAAGATTAGGTAAGGGATCATCACCGTCTTTTACTTGGTAATTAACTTGGGTAATAGGATCATGATACCAAACGCTACTCTTTCTACGAGGGTTACCTTTATGCCAACCAGGCGGGATTTCACTTAAATTCTTCACAATTTTTGATTCGTTTGTTAGTGCGTTATAAATCCAAATTCTATCTTTGTTATGTGCTAGATTCGGCCTACGGTAAAGTAAAGGGTCGAATTCATCTTTTGGAATCATAATGTGATTGTTAGTGTTAATATCGATAACATGAGTTTTGTTTTTGGGTCCTCTAGATTTGGTAATTTTTTTAGGATTTTGTGTTCTGCCTAATCTAAAACCTGGAATTAGAGGCTTGCCTTTTGGAATCATAGTGCTAACAATACCATCAGTGATCCATTGTAATTCAGGAGCATTTTCAAATACTGCGTTAGATTGGTTTAGCATCTTAGGGTTTAGTTTTGCATTAATTTTTTTTAGAAATCGCGTTTCGTAAATCTTGGCGCTATCTTGATCTTGAAAAATTTTTATTTTTTTAATTACAAAAGATTCCTTACCAAATTTTTTAATGAGCATTTTGACTAGTTTCGATGAAGTAAAATACCTGTGCCAAAGATCATTCTTGATACTATTCTCATTTAATCGTTTGGTATATCTACTACCTGCGTAATATTGTTTTGTCAATACAAACTGAATAATATAAAAGTAACTTGACATGACAACCTCCTATAATATATTTAGTTGTCATGTCGCAAAATCCAGCTTTTAACGATTAAGTTTTAGTATGTCATAAAACTCTTTCTTTAGTGCTTGGTCTGTTTCAAAAGCACCTAACATGATAGCAGTAACCATGTCATTCTCATGCTCCCTCACACCACGCATGGTCATGCAATGATGTTCAGCTTTCACTACGACGGCAATATTTTCGGTCCGAGCATAGTCGCGGAGTGCAGACGCAATCTGTGTGGTCATTTCCTCCTGGATCTGCGGTCTCTCGCAGATGTGATGCACGAGCCTGTTGAATTTGCTCAAACCAATTACTTCGCCTTCGGGCACTATCCCCACCCAGCATCGTCCAACGATATTTTGAAAATGGTGAGCGCATGTTGATCTGATACTAATTGGTCCTGTGGTATAAAGGCTTTTATAGCCCAAGTTGGGAAATGCTGTGACTTTAGGAACTGAACGATACCGTCCACTAAAAGTCTCACGTACAAACATCTTAGCCACACGCCTTGCAGTGTCTTGCGTGTTATGATCATTAACAGTGTCGATTACTAAACTATTTAGTACACCCTGAAATTGACCAGCGACCTCATCAACCAAGCGATTGATTTCTTCGTCGCTGTTGATGTAGTCTGCGATGTTGTCGTTAGCGTGGAATCTGGCTCCTGCTTGGCGGATCCTGTCACGAATTACTTCGCTCATGGGTCTACCAAATACAGCACCTTCATAGCCAGGATGGTAAGGTGCTTCTTCTACTAGTTGTTGATTGTGATTCAAATTGTTCTCCGATGATAAGGCAGAGGATTGCCATATGTGTAAGTGTAATGTATTTAGACCGCTGTGTCAATTGTTATAATAGGTTTTTTTCATCCAATTAAATGTTGTACTAGCGATATCGGCTATGCTACTATGACTTGGCCGCCAGGCTGTATCTTGCATGAACCTACGTGGATCTGCATATAGTTGATCAGGATCCCCTTCACGCCTTGGACCAAACCGCCAATTTAACTTAGTACCAGCATAGGCAGCAACTTGTTCTAAAACTTCTCGATTACTGTATCCACGCCCTGTGCCTAAGTTATAACTACGATGTTCTCCGGTCTTCATGCCTTCTGCCAAACATACTGCTTCTAAATGAGCATCGGCTAGGTCTGATACATGAATGTAGTCGCGTACACAGGTCCCGTCTCTAGTATCATAATCGTTACCGAAAATAACAATTTCGTTGCCACTTAGAGTACCATCTACGATACGAGTAACTAGGTGAGTGCCATCTTGAGCACAACCCATTCTACCTTCGGGATCACAACCAGCGGCATTAAAATACCGCAGACTGATACCACGAAACCCATGTGCATTACAGTGGTCTGCTATGACACGTTCGGTCATTAACTTAGACCAACCATAAGGATTAATAGGTGTAGACTTATATGCTGATGATTCAGCAATAGGACAATGAGCATAGTTACCGTATATAGCAGCCGAGCTACTGAAAATAATACTACCTGCCCAACCTTTATCGGCTAGCCACGCCAACATGCGATTAGTTTTGGCAGTATTGTTATTGTAGTATTCACCTGGATTGGATAGGCTAGGCCCCACTAGACTGGTACCTGCACAATGAATAATAGCACCGGCTTCTCTAAGCGGAGCACAGTAATCTACTATGTCCACAAAGTCTGTACAAAGAAATTCATCTAAGTGTTCTATAGCAGCAGGAATAGTTATTGCTCTATCTACGCCAATTACAGTATATCCGGCTTCTTTGAATCGTAAGGCAGTATGTCCGCCTACATAACCGGCGGCACCTGTGATAATGATTGTTTTTGACATTGAACCTCCGCCCTGTCTTGGGCTTGTTGATTATCTATTTACTTATTGCTGTGTGCAGGTACGCTCTTGAATTATGCGACCATCTTCAGTACGCACTTCACGCCACTCTGTACAAATAGGAGCAGCTCGTTGAACTGGTACAGTTTCTACGTAAACCACAGGCGGATTAGCGTAATGACTAAGGGCGGCACCAGCAATGACACCGCCTACAATGGCAGGACCTACCCAATAATTTCTATATACTGGAGGTGCGTGGTGCCACCCTCTTGCTACCATGTGTCTAGTTCCATGAGCTTCGACTGGCATAGCCACGGTTAATAGACTGGCTGCAATCATACTAGTAATCAAGGTACGCATCATACACCTCCTATATATTAATATTTAGCTGGCGCTACATGCTTTCTATAGTCCTTAGACATACGCAACATATGCTCGCCTTTGCCCGCTAAGATATCACAAATACGATCAATGGTACCGTCGTTGTAGTCACTGATTCGACCCATGTTTTTATGTGGATGACGCAGTAATGGAATTAACTTCTGTACAGCATCATCTAGGCTCCAAGGGACATAAAGTCGTTCGTGATCATTGGCAAAAGTTTCAGGAAAGCTGCGATAAGCAGGATACAGAACATTAGCGCCAAGTGTGTCGGCTTCACTAACTGTGTTTGACACCCAATCTTGTAGAGCACAATTAAAAAGAACCCTAGTATCATTAAGTAGATCATAGTAGTCATTCTTTTCTAAGTCCTCATATATGACCAGTTTGCCCTCTGCTTGTAACTTTCTAGTACGTTCCATATAACTTGCGTTATTACTACGCAATTTGGCACCGGAAAACACAGCGAACTCAACCCAAGGCAAGTAATCTAGGCTATCTGCTAGTGCATGATAGCGTTCGATTAGATCCATGTAAAAGTCAGGCTGTTTTTCTTGATCCCAACGTGCAGCAAAGCCTACACGAAACGCACGATCTTCAAATGGTTTCAGTGGTCCTAGTACACGACCACGTACTTCATTCTTACCAAATGCCAAGCCAGAAATATTGTAGATTGGAGCCTGCCAACCTGCAATCTTCATGTGTGCTACCATTTCTTCATTAGTGGCCAGCACACCTGTAACAAAGGAATTAACCATGTGCTCATAACAAGCCATCCACGATTCCATGTTCCATACATGAACGAAGTCATCAGGGTCAATGGCTTGTGCAAGACAACGCACAAATACCCTAGGGCGATGAGCGGCGTCAACTTGATCGAGAATGTAAGGTAAGCTCTCGATGCCTGGTTGAAACATGTCTTCAAAGTAGATAACATCGTCACTGGTAACTGCTCCTGCTTTCATTAACTTGACCAAGTTCATCATTTGGCTCATGCCAAAGTAACTGCGTCCATGTGCATCTAAGACCTGACCAGTTACAATGGCTTGATCATTACTCAATGTTTCTCCCTCAACAATAAAGTAATTGATACGCCTACGCTCGAACACAGACCGATTCCACTCTTGTAACTGTAGAGTGTATCTGGCCTTGTAGGGCTCCAAGCCCATATAGAATAACTTACGCATTGCGTTTGGCCTGCTTGATCATGTACCCCCAATTGTCGCGTGGGAACTTGCCATTTTGCCAACGAACAAAGTCGGCATAGGGGCTGTGGTTGTTGCCAAGGTGTGCTTCATTGAACACATAGCCAAACTCGCGACAAAAGTCACGGAACCGATCCAACTCGTCAAAAATGCGTGTTACTTCGGGTTTGAATTGCAGGTACTTCTTGATGCCTTTTCTAGACATTTTGTTTTTCCTTATACTGAGATAAGTTGTGGTTGAGATTTAAGATAATAAACAGTGGCACCATTCTCTCCGTCCTCTGCGACGGTAATTTCGATGTCACGATTGGGATAACGAGTGGCAATCGCTTGGTATAAGTCGTCACTGATCATCTCACAGCTCTTAAAATTTAATTCAAGAGTGCCAGAGTACAACTTTTCAAGCCATCGCTTAAATTGTATAAATTCGATATCACGATCTGAATGGAATACTTCAATAGCTACTGTAAAGTGAAAGATGTGTCTGTGTGGTGTTCCTAAAAACGAGACATCGTACTCGTCGCCAGTGGCTAGTGCCGGGTCTGTAGCTGCCGCTGGATATTTGTGAATACCTTCCTTGCGAAAAGTAACCCAAATCATACGACGAGCACGATCTTGAATTCGTTTACGTGTGTCTGCTAGTGCTAGGTCTCTTTGGTCCATATTAGTTCTCTGTAAATAAATCACTGTAAGTGCTGCGAGCAATGCGTTCAATACGAGTCATTGCCGAATCCGACATCCTAAAACTGTAAGTATTTTCTGATGTAGTGCTCTGTTCAAAATAACCATATTCCGTGCCAGATATGTAGCTACCCCTTGCTCCAGCAATCATTTGAGCACGAGCTGCCTCATAAGCCGATTCAATCCATTCTTGAATATAAGGTGCGCTGAAATCGTAAGTAAATTCATCTACCACAACACCGTTTTGAGTCTTGATCCTATGTTGTTTTTGAATTTTATCAAACACATTACTATTACGATAAGGTGTAACAACAATACTATCAGCAGTCATACTAGCTACAGTATGTGGAGAAACAGCATCTACATCTCTAGTTTTGATGTCTATCCCAACTTCAGGTAAATCTACACCTCGTCCTAGATTAAGTGTGAACCCAATGTCAGCTATGGCATCTTCTAATTCTCTAGCACGTTGAACAGGCTTGAGACTGACTTTTTTACCTACCAAGCGTGATTTAATTTTTTTGACACGCGGTTTAGGCGATTGAGTCATTTTTGTATTGATCCCAGTCGGTGAAGGATTCTGGGTTTGTAAGTTTGTGTACACGGTGGCACCATACTCCTGGGTTAGTTGATTCAAAGTCACGGTCATCTATTTTTAGTACCGCATTATAATTAAGTAAGTTAATATATGGTAGTTTAACACTAATCATGGGAATAAATCTACGATATTCGCATAGATTTCCGTCATGGAATTCGCCCATACTATCGACATCCATGTCTAGGGTACACCAGTAATCACGTTCTAGGAAATACTCAATCATATCATGCCAAGGTCGGTATTCCTGATAGGTAGGGCGTCTAGGAAAGCTCATATTAGCACCAAAGTAAATATGATCACATCCTATGACATGTTCTGCGATTCGATTAATTGATTGTACGCCTACCACAAACAAAGTACGTTTACCAAATGCCGGTGTTTGTTCTACTTCGGTACCATAGAAGAATGGTACCTCGTCATTGAATCCGGGTCTGTCCATAATTAAAACTCAAAAAGTGGGTTATCTAAATCTACTTGTGGGCGTTCACGCTTGACTTTTTCCATTCGTGCAGCAAGTTCTAAGTCATATAACTGTTGCAACATAACTTCTGAACTGGTAATATTTTCACCTTTTACACCACGAGTACCTATAATTTTGTTCCAATAGCCAGATTTCCTAGCATATTTAGGATCTTCAATTATGCTCATTGCAGCAGATAATGTAGGTGCTCTAAATATACGATCCACAATATCAGCAAACATTTCATAATCATGCTTACGATCACGCAACATTGATGGATATTCTCCTGAATCCAGTCTGCGATTAGCTTCTTGTACTGCGGTAAGATGCATCCAAACATTATGACCCATCAACAAACAATAACTAAAACTGTCCCAACTAGTAGCACCTTCTTTGCCATTCTTGTTAAGGTCACCGGGCTTATAGTAGCATATATCCTGCATACGCCACAACCGACTAATGGGACTTTCTTGCCAATTGGTATGAACGCCGTCGGCTAGTACCCCAGTACTCCACTGACGTGTATCGGTTGCATATTTTTTATCGTCGGCACTTGGCGCCATTCGATAACTCCATTTGTCATTATGGGGGAATACGTTTTCGTAATAGACCTGGCCGTTGGCGGTTGCCAAGAATGGACTAGCACAGTCAAAGCTGATCGTGAAGTTTGGGTTCGCGTATCTGCGTACTGCTCGCTGTATGACTGTAAGTAATACCGCCCACTCCAACTTACTGGTTCCCAAAAAGTGCATCCAATCATGTATACCCTCCTGCAATAATCCATCATGTTTTAGTGTAACCAATCGTTTCAATACTAGATGTACATCACACATGTTCTGTCCACCCATACCCCAACCATCAAAATGTCTACCGGGGTATCGTTTGGGATCGGAATAGTGCTTCATGGTATCATACCATGAATCTGCGTCAGCATGATTGGCACCTTGTAATACATTCAGGAATCTAGTACCACCATCAGCTACACCGCGTCGATTATTTATAAAGTAGTCATTGTTGAATTTGGTAGCGTCAACTGCATCTTGATAGTTAGCAATACAAGTTTTCTTAGTAGCGCCGGGCACCATAGGTGTCCAAGTGGGGATATCCATGATCATGCCATAATCGGCTATACCGTCTAACCACTTTAGAACTAGTTCACGTTTTTCTTGTGCTCTAGGGCAGCCCGAGTTAGCACGCCAGTCGCCTTCCCATACACCTTTAGCAATTTGGAATCCACCAGAGTCACCTAGTATGAAAGAGCCGGGTTCACGATTACGCACCATGTCCTCGGACCAATCTTGTTTGCTTAGATCAAGATTGGCATGTCCGCCTGAGTACAGACTCCACTTATACGGGAACAAGGATTTCTGGCTGTTGAGCCAGTTTAGTTGTTCCATGTCGGTGAGTCCAGGTGGAAAGCGAGCAGGATCTACATATTGTTCATTACGCTGGCGACCAATAAAGGTGGCGTAGAATCCAGAGATAGCTGGCAGGAATACTGCGTAATCGTTTTGTTTAGCTGTTAGGTTGTCTTGCATCTTCTTCCTGACATAGTGCTTCCATTATTTTGAACTTTTCCCAGGTATCACGCAAGCCGGGATGGCGTTGAATACGCTGTTCTAGGTCACGTTCTTCCTGCATCTTCTTAAGTGCCCAACCAATTGCATTTTTAGCGTCCTCGGCTAGATAGATTGTGGTTGCATTAGACCCCAGACTACGCCAAGTAACACCATCATTTACTTCCATTTCCTGCATACTGCTGTTCCATCTAAGGTGTCCCGAACCACCGGCACCTGGACTAATGTATGGAGAAGAATTGTAGCCACCCTCTATTACAAGGTAGGGATCGTGTGTTGTAAGCGTTTTAATCATTTTGTCAGTGCAGGAATAGTGTAGTTATAAGTAGCCATGCCTGAATCAACAGTGATTTGTGCAGCACCCTGATCGGCAAACCTAACCATTTTGTCTCCAGGCAATGCTAGGATAGTGTTAAACACTGTGACAGGCCAATAGCGCTCTACTGCTAATTTACCATTAGTGCCTTGATGAAACACAAAGTTACCAGCATGGGTACTAGCTACACCAAAGTGAAACTCTAGGTTGCCGTTATTAGTTTTGGCTACGAAAGTAGATTCTTCGCTGTTAGCTTGAGTTTGGAATCGCATACGCTGAATAGCCTGTACAGTTGGGGCTATTTCAACATCCCACGTAGCACCACGAAACTTAACAGATTTAAGTTGTTCATTTACTACGCTGGCTACCATAAACCTAAAACTGTTCTTAAAGTCACCATCTTTGTTTTCAAAGTTGATACCACAAGGTACCATGTTGCCATCTGCATCCTGTTGTTGAGCAATGCTGAGTTTAGCGTTTTCACGATACTCAGGAATGTTTAGGATAATGTTTAACTTGTTCAAGTTAGGCATACCAAACAAGCCTTGGAATTCAGGAATCACGTTATGGAATTGAGCCTCTAAGATCACGCTACGGTCTTCGGCTACACCATTAATCACTGTGGATTTTTTATCACCAGTGACTTTGATTAGCTCGATGCCAATGCCGTTAGTGTGTTGTACAATATCATGTAATGCATCTTTCATGTTAGTCCTTTTTGAGTTTGTAGTATTATATAAGATCTATTTAGACCGCACAAGAGTCGGTTCATTCAAAAGTAAAAAGCTGATCAAACGTAGTTTTAATATCAGTATGGTTTTGTATATCCCATTTAAGTACACCTAGCAAGTTTTCAACCTTCTGATCCACAATAGTAGATTCCATTAAGCCATCATCAAATGGTAACTGCTTGAACCACTCGGGTATATGGCTTTCATCAGTAGGGTAACCCACAGATGTGTATCCTAAAGGATTAGATCTAAGTTTGCACACAATGGTTTTCATACCATCAACTATGGCCATACTATAGTTGTCAGAATGCATACGTCGTAATGTATTCCAATTTAGTGCAGCTCGAACATGTCCTGGCATGTTAGCACGGCCATGCTTACGCTCTAGATCACCATAATGAGTAAGATTGTTAACACGTTTGGGCGTACCTTTTTCCCAAGGTGGGCGTTTTTGGAACTCTAACTTGAAGTCACGTACTAGGTTATAGATTTCTTCACGCTCACTACCAGTCAATACTTTCAACAAGATATGACTGAGAAAGTCTTGTACTACTCTAGGAGTGTCCGAGCGTTTTAGATCTAGGCCCATGGCTTTGACTTTGCCGGGCTTGCCTTCTGTGTCTAGTCTAGCGCCTTCTAAATCATAGATTAGTACAGCATAACGTTTCTTTTTAATAAACAAGCCTTTACTAGCGATCAGTTCGCGCCCACCTTTAATTATACTGCCCATGTCACGTGGACAACCAAATGCACGTTCCATAAAACCCGGAAAGGATTCGTTCACACTGTCGGCTATGGTATCGTATAGTTGAATACAGATATCACGATTCCATGCCATGGTACCAGCATCAATCTCGGGCTTCAGGATTGGATATGCTGAAAAGTACACAGAGTCAGTGTCACCGTATATGATAGCTGACCCCACATGATTATATTCACCTGTGACACATTCATTGACGTGTGCATCCATGTGTCTAGCAATAACACGACCGGTCAAAGTTGTCGACTGGCCAATACGCTTGTCAAAAAAGCGACATCCAGGATTAAGAATAGCACCATACAGTGAGTTAAGGTTAATCTTCTTAACCAACTGTCGCTTGTCCCAAAAGGCTTTGTCTTCAGCAGTCTGAGCATCTTTCTTTTTTGCTTGTAGCTCCTTGCGTTCAGCATACCAACGCTCGAGTAAACCAGGCACAATACCTTTCGCGTCATACTTAAAGATAGTTCCATTTGCACTCAATATCCAAGGGTTACGACCTTCAAAGATCAAATGATATATATCACGTGCCGATAGTGTGTCTGACCCACCAGTTTCCCAGTCTATGGTGATTTCACGCCCGGGTTCTTGATTCATTACAGCAGTATATTCAATGCTACCAAACATACCTTCCCATGAGTCAGCAAAACTATCTCCTTGCTTCATTCTATCTTCAATATGTCTATCGGTATAGACTGGTCGCAATTGTCCGACAATGGTTTCTGGCGCCATGTTAAGAGCGCGGATCGCCGACGGATACAGACTGTTGATGTCGATTGCTCCGATGTATTCATGCATTCCGCTTTTGGGCGTAGCAACATAGGCACCTGCCGCTTGTGTATCACCATCTGTATTTTTCCTATTTTGAACGATTAAACCTTTTTGGTGTGCTTCATTAATAATAGCCTGCTCGGTTACTGCTACAGCACCCATTGTGGTGGGCAATAGCACAGTATTATCATGTGCCAATTCATTAGCCAAGTCTAAGAACCTTAGTTTCTTATCTAACTTAGCCAGTAACAAGGTATCTTGTCTGTTATAATCTACAAAAGTAGCGAAATCTCTGTTGTATAATTGGTCTAGTGTGCCCTCGTATTGAATTTTCCTTTCATCTAATTCATACTCACCGATAGCGTCCAAGCTGTAACTATGACGTTCTTCATATGTGTACTTCCTGTACAATTGCATATAATCCATATGAATACGCCCAATCAAGTCAAACGTGATATGGTCGGCGCCAAAACGCTCAAATGTACGTTCCTTAGGAAATTGCTCCCATAAACAAAACCTACGAGTATCATCCTTACTGAGCACTTGCCTAGTACGCATTACCATATAAGGAATATCAAATCCTTCTGAGTTCCAGCCGGATAACACATCAGCATCTTCAATCAAGTCAAAAAACGTTTGAATAAGATCCTGTTCACGTTCAAACAAAAAGCAGTTTTCAAAACGTGAAGTAAGTTCTGTAGCCGAATCCCAGCTCAAGGTACTTGGCGGTATTACCAGTGTGATTAAACGTTCCATCCAATCCAAGTATACTGTGATAGCAGTAATAGGATTAAAAGGATCCTCTGGTCGACTGAAACCACGTACCGGGTCAAAGTCTACCTCAATGTCGAAAAACGCTGTATGTAGTTTAGGAGCATCACGACCTAGATAGTTTTCTTCCAAGCACCTATTTACTGGCTTGATATCAGACTCCCATAATCGAGCGCCTGAGTGCATCTTGAGTTCTTTGTTGTACTCTTTGTAGTTGCGAGTACTGAAGCGACTTACTGGTGTGCCATAAATGGTACGGAATTTGCCACGTGGATCATCGTAGTAGAAAACATAATTAGCTGGATAATCCTTGTAAACTCGTTCGCCGTCGACTCGTTCTACTACATAGATACGGTTTTCGTCTCGACTAAACAGTGCGTCAACGTAACTCATAGAGTGCGACCAACTGTCTCCAGAATATCATTTAGTTCGGCGTTGTCTTTGTTAGTTTCACCTAGTTTACTTTTGGCTGCGATACGTATAGCCTTTTTGAGTATACCGGGCTTGATTTCGAGTTCTTCGGCTACGGCTTTGACTGTGTCATTCAATCCGGCATTAAGGTCTTCGATTTCGGTCATGACCTGGATACCTTCGTTGATGATTTGTGTTAGCTTGAGCTTTTGCTCAGCACTGAACATACGATCACTCATAGTGACTCCTTAAGAAAAATTTAAGTATAGACTATTAGTCTGGGAAATGCAATGGTAGGTACGCTCACTTTAGTAGACCCGGGGTGGGCGTGGAGGTCGGATCTACAGGGCAGCAGCCGCCCAGCTCAAATAGCCTTTTCTGTATATTCTGACCTAGTCCAGTTCAAAATATACTTTGATTTCCAATCATTCTGTGCAAAACCAGTTAATGATTGCCATTGTGCTCGATTAGCTGATACTGTTCGAGCAGCATCATGCCAATCTATTGTGTCAATGAGTTCTTGTACAGTATTTAATTCGTCTTGAAAGTGCATGAAATTTTTACTATCAAATTCTATGTGTAAGACTTCAAATACATTTCCGTCTGAGTCTATACTGTCTAGCGCAAAATCAAATCCCCATTTAGATTCAGTATTCAATAACAATGATGCTTGCGGCACTGATTTTTTAAGGCATTCTAACTGTCGTCGTGCATCTCGTGCATACGAACATCTATATAACAATAAACTATGATCTATAATTAATTGTGGATCTGTGCTCGTGTACCAGGTTGTAGTGAAAGTATTATGATTGAGACATTGACTAAGTTTATAGCCCATTAGCGTGTAATATTTCTGTTCGGCTATGTTTAATTCAAAGCCATCTTTGTCGAAATAAAGGAAATCTTCCTTGTGCAGGTCCAGACATAATCTGTCGCAATGTAAATCAGTCCGCAGACTGGTTTTATTACGCAATAACATTTGGTTATTCTAGTGCCCCTCTACTGCTCCACTTGGCAAGTACTTACAGGCAATGTTTTTTGCGAACTCTGCATCAATCCCTTTGGCAGCATAGAAAGCATTGGGATCGTCTGATTTGAACCCTGTGACTAATTCATCTACTTTGGCACCATTTGCTTGTAGCCCACGAATCACACATACCAAGAACCTTTGTAATTTGGCTTTTTGCTGTGGGTCTGCCATGTTTTGTCGCCATGTTGCCTCATTTTGATAAAATTGCTTAATAGCTTCAAGGTCTTGAATTAATTCTTTCACTTTGGCATTAGTTTGTTCACTGCCTGCCTGTGGTAGTGGGGTAGGTGTGCCTGCTGATCCACTGTCGGGGCTAGTAGCTGTATCTTTTGTAAAGCCTGTGATGTCACCTAGAATACCTAACCCTGATTTAGCAAGATCAAAAAACCTTTTCATCACTCGCCAATCTTGCTTGTAATCTGCATAGACTAAGCCACCAATTAATGCAGCACCTCCTATACCAGCAGCAATACCACCTGCTGTTCCTATACCCGTTGCTGCTCCCCTTGCAATTTGCATAGTTGGTCTAAGTATTAGTTGAGCTACTTCACCTAGGCCACTTAAAACCATCTGTAGTGCTCTTTGTTTATTAAAAATTTGTGTAACTTGTTGCGGAGTGACTGGTGATTGTCCTGTTAGGCCTAAACCGGCTCGTGGTGTAAAGGCTCTACCACCTGAACTTTGATTAAATCTACTTGGGCCACTAGGTGCTCCTGTGCCCGTTGTTGTAGTAGATGTTGCACCTGAGGGGGTTGTTACAGTAGATGTTGGTAAATTTCTTAATTGTTGTGCTCTTTGAGCTTGCCAGTTAGTTGCTTGGCGACTTTGTCCTGAGGCAGGTACATTTGGATTGGGCGGTGCCTCCATTACAATACTGCGTAGGTGCTGCATTTTTTCAACAGCTGACATTGCTGCATATTCCATGACCATGTTAGTTCGTGGTTTGTCTTGGCTGGATTTTATTGTACTTGTATTTTTACTTGGTGCGCCGAGTGTGGTTCGGCCACTAACTGGTGTCTGCTGTACTAGATCTGTTGGTACCGTTGCATCTGCAGAAGTTGCTACATTACGCATTGGTGTTACTCCACTGAATTGATTAGGTTGCCCTGGGTAATTAGTTTGGTATCCTCTTGCACGCGGATCATTAGCAGTTGCTACGGTAGTGGCTTGGCCATAACTACGACCTTGTCGTGGATCTGCCTGTGTACCATATGCTGGATTACTTGCTACTGTTGTGGCTGGCGGTGATGCTGTAGGTACCGGAGCGGCAGAAGCAGCAGGGGTGGCTGCTGGGGG
>Ga0208784_1000412_pt1 | contig 21119 bp, 28 predicted proteins | sample DEB19_08_DNA_FD_184531 | JGI IMG/M metagenome (GOLD analysis project Ga0208784, IMG submission 184531) | Aqueous microbial communities from the Delaware River and Bay under freshwater to marine salinity gradient to study organic matter... | ecosystem: Environmental > Aquatic > Marine > Coastal ... | reverse complement strand
TTTGAAACAGGAGGATCACCAGTCAAGCCAGCAACACCCGCGCCAGTTCCAACTGCGTTTGCTGGAACCGCTCCTTCTCCTTCTTCATTTACAAATTCCGTAAATTTTTTCATTAGATTTTCCTTAGTATTTCTACTATATACGAATCCATAGATAAATCACTATTATGAATATCTCTTCCTTCTATGTTTCTAACTATTTCAGGCATAGTGTTAAACAAGATTAGAAAAGGTTTTAAACATTCATAGTGTTTTTTTAAAGAAAAAAACAACATCCTTGTTGTTGCTTCCGTGCCAAATAAATTATATAATACTTGTAAATGATTAATTATTAATCGTTCTTTAAGTTCACCAGTTTCTCTATATCTATTGAACAATCTTTTAAGATACTTAAAACGTTTTAAATCATCATAAAAATCTTTTATGTCAAAGCACTGCGGATTATCGTAGTGCTTTGCGGCATATAACAAAAAGTTAGAATTATCCAAATTATCAAATTGCATTATTTAGAACGCGGTTAATCCTACCCTTTTTAGAACGTTATTAGCTACTGCAACATAAATATAAGAACTATCAAACATAATAGTTCCTTTCTTTACAGTTATAGTGCTGTTGGCAACAGTAGCGTTATATATGACAACGTTCGCCGCAACATTTCCAAAAAGATTAGATACAGTAACTTTTTTCGTAGTCGGAGTACCGGAGGGATCATCTACAATAAGTAGAAGATCCTCTCCGGAAGGAGATGTTAAAGTCGTTAACTCCGATACTTTTTTAGATCTATCACTCATCAAGTATCCTTAAAGACGTTATCGTCTGATGCGTCACCGGTCATTGATCCCATAGCAACTAATGTTTCGTATTGAACACGACCAGCTCTACCGCCAGTTCCGACTGTGCGTACCACCCAGCCGGCGTGTGCAACTGCAGCTCCTCTACTTAATACTGCAGAAGCAGTAGCTCTTTCGCCTGTAAGTGAGTGGCCTACTTGTGCTGAAGTGGGAACTGATGTTAAGTTAATAGCAGGACCGCCACGTACTGATGCTAATTGAACTGCTGTGCTGTTAGCAAAGGTGATAAAGTATGTAGTAGAATTTGCTAAGCCGCCAATTGCTGTGTTTCCAGCGCCTACTAAATAAGTAACTTGATCATTGACCGCGAGTAAACCTGCGTTTGAACCAAGAGTGATAAACCCATTAGCTGAACTGTTTCCAGATGTTACGGAAGTAGTATTTCCGTTAAATGCTAACGCAGCTGGAGCAGAGATAGTAATAGTTGGTGAAGAAGTATATCCAACACCATTATTGCCAATGTTTACAACTGAAATTCTTCCTGTAGCATTAGCTTCTGCATTTGCAGCAAAGGAAGCGCCACCGCCGCCGGTTACTGTAATAGTAGCGTTAGCGTTGTATCCTGACCCCGCAAATGTAATTGTGGTAAAACTAACTGTACCATTGGTTGATCCTGCTTCTGCAGCGGACACACCAAATTGACCAGCGGTTAATCCAGTTACATAAGCATCTGCTGTAGTATTTCCAAAAAACACATCTCTATTTGCAGAATTGCCCGTTTTATTGTATCCTACTACACCCCATAAAACTGAGTTAGCAGCAGAATCGTCGTTTTTCCATTGTGACATGTTAGTTGTCTCCTTTATTCGTAAGGTCTTCTAAATATCTAGAAGTTTTCTTTATATTTATTTCATTCGTTTCTTGAACAGTTGAACGTCTTTTAGGCTTTTCAAGAGAATTACCTACTTGTTTTTTATGACCCGTATCTCTATTATATAATTCATGAATAGTCTTTAAAGACGCAACAGGTTGTTTTTGAACCTCTTGTTTTTCCTTACGAGTGCCACGCTTTACTATGTTTGCTATGATAGCCATTTTAACTCACTACTTTTTTAGGTCTTCCTCTACCCTTCTTATCGGTTGGCGCTTTAATTCCTCTCTGAGCTGCTTCACGATCATCGTCTTGGATATGCTTAGTCATTGGATGAGTAGCTTTGAGATTATAGAGGTCAGAAGATGATTGTGCTCTTTCTGGAGCTTTAAGACCCATTAAATGGGAATGAATTTTTTCAGCTGTTGATTTAGATACAAACTTCTTTCCAGAAGACGTATCTATATGACGGCCACCGGTATCTATTGCGCCTTTGAGCTGAGTCATTATGTGTTCTTGATCTTTACCCGAAGCTGGTTCATAAGCTGGGCCTTCGTCTTCTTCTTCATCATCACTTTCTTTACTTTCGGGTTTGCTAACTGAAGAAGACGTTGCTGCTGCAGCTTTCTTCTTACCAACTGCTCCCTTTGTTCTATACTCAATTAGTTCTAACTCTTCACCAAGAACTTCAAAGAAGTTAATTAAAGAGTCAACATTATCTGTATCGATTCCAGTTTCTTCTTTCATTAGCTTCTTTAAAGCAGGAGAAGAAGCTAAGAAATTAAGTAGCATGCGAAGAGTTCCAATTAGCGGAGCAACTTCATTAGCTTTAAAGGGGTATGTACCCGTTTGGCCTGCTTTAAAATTATATTCATTTAACTCATCGGCATCATTTTCTTCAAAAGAATTATTGATAACTTCAGCGTGTTTTTCTAATCTCTTTGCTGCTTGCTTTTGCACCTTATCGTCTTCAGATTTCTTTCCCATCATCTGTCTTACTTTTATAAGATCAATTAAATTCTTTTGGCCTTTAGGTGTATCACCGATTTCATTGATGATTTCTTCACCCATCTTAACTGGAGGTTGCTTAGGAGCAGTAGCTTTCTTTACGCTTCTTAATTCTGCTTCAGACTTAAGTCTTTCAGCTTCTGCTTTATTTAAATTTGTCATATCTTTTGAAAACTGTTCTGATTCATTTTTCATTCTTAATTTTTGAAGATCTTCTGCATCAATTTTGTTAGGATCACCTGCCATCTTAGCGATCTTTTTTTGCTTAGGAGACAAATGGGAAGTTTCATTAACTTGATTTACTATATCAATTAAAGAATCTGGTAATCCGAAAGTGTTTTTAAGTTTAGACATAGTGGCTTCCTTTAATCTCCATCTATTATTTTTATTTTTCTTTGAGCTGCTAAGTTACGACGAATTAAAAAGTTTTTAGAATCAAGATCCATATCTTTAACCGGATCTGGATTTCTTTCGAAAGGAGGACTAGATGACGTTTTAGATTTTAGTCGTTCTACTTCATCATCAGAAGTAGCAACTGGAACATCAGGTATCTCTCCTGCAAGCTTCTTAATATTATTTAGGTTCGCTTCAAGATAAGAATGTTCTTTTTCCAAACCCATTTTTTTGGCATGCATTTTTATTTGATCAACATAATCGTTAGCCGAATCCACCGTCTGCTTAGTAGCGCTCTGTGCTGCTTTTGATTGTTTCTCCAAAGCAAATAATTTATCATGAAGTATAGCGCTTTTTTCAGCGGAAGTAGGATCTGTATCTTTAGGAAGATTAGCGTATAATAATTGTGCTTTAGGAGACATCTCAAAATTCTTTGTAAAATACGTCCCTACAGCAAGCTGATCTCTTTCATGCTTTTCTATTTCTTGACGTTGTTCATGCACTTTTCTTATAGTATTACAAATTCGTGAATAACGCCAATCCACGTCTCTTAAAAGAGCAGGCGTCTCATTCATTTCTTTTATAACGCTTTCAAGTGTTTTATACTTGTTATCCATTTATTTTTCCTTAAGAAAAGATCTTAACATCCAAGCATGTTTTTTATGCTGATCAATTCTATCTTGTATAAAATTTGATAATCCTATCTCTTTTTCTTGTTCAGCTAATTTGAAAGCTTCCGTAAGAGTGTTTATGTATGTAGAATTATCTTTCAAAAGTTGTGATAACATTTTCTGTGATTCAAGTATTCTTTCTTCTCCTTCTATGCCAGATAGAGAAGAAAATCTTTCAAAAGAACCAGGAGCATACGCGTTTAATGCTCTAATTTCTTCAGCAAACTTATCAATTGAGCTATATATCTCTTCATATAAGTTGCCGAAAAATTCATGAAGCTGATAGAAATCAGAACCTTCTACATTCCAATGATAATATTGTGTTTTTAAATATAAAGCAAAATTTTCTGCTAATATTTTTTTTAATGCATCTATCAAATTCATTTTATGCTTCTACTTTAGATCCGGATCTCCATTGACGGCAGCTCCAATATTTTGGCCGGGTGCGATCTTTTGCTTTAGGGTCTGTGTCACACCCATGTCTAGCTCTGAAATTTTTTCTACGACCAGGATCATCTCTCTTTATTTCTAAGCCAGGATCGCCGAACTTGACACTTACAGTATTGCCTTTAGCGTTTTTAACAAATACTTCAAATTTCTTTTTTGATCCAGCAGGTAACCGTCGAACTTTACCTAATTTTACATTTTCTTTTGCTTCATTGACTTCTTCGCCATACATTTTACGATACTTTAAAGTATGTTTACTTAGCTTAGTCTTTGCTGTTTCATCACCAGGAGCAGGCTCATACGCCTTTGGGTCTCTATCTGATAGCTTATCCATTTCTTTCCAATGAGCAACACGAGCTTTTGCTGTAGAAGAACTTAACCCTTTATGATAAGCTTTATTTTCTAGTCTAGAGTCTTCTTCTACTTGTTCTTTTGGGACGCAATTTGGAACCATCTTCCCATTTTTCTTTTTCATACCAACTTGCTTATATGAATCCCAGCATGCTTCATCTAAATCTTCTTCTCTCAAATCTTTATCTGCTCCGTGGTAAGTTCCCTTACCTTTTGTAATGTAGGAATTTACTCTCGCCATTCCCCATTGCTGAGGTGTTGTTCCTGGGCGATGGCCAGAATTCCATGCAGCAACACCTCGCTTATATACTTTTCTTAAAGTAGATAGAGATATACCTGACTTTTTAGCTTTAGCAGCTAAACCACTATCAGCTTCTTCTTCGATGAAGTCTTCATCCAATTCACTTTGCATATAATTCACAGCGGTTTCAATATAATCTTTTGCTAGTGTAATTTTAGCTTGAACCCATTCTGGAAGATTAGTAGTAGGTTCTAATAACTTATCGTGCATCATCTGAGCATTACGTATGATGCTTCGAAGCTGTGACATAGCCATGTCGCCTTCGTAGTCGTATTCTCTTTCGTCTTTTTTCTCTTCAATCGGAGAGGAATTGTTCATTTGATTTATTAGCTTTTGAAAAGTTTTCATGATTGAACCTATTTATTTGTTTTTTCTTTTTATCTTCTAATTCTCGTATCTCTTCTTCCACACTTGGGTGATGAGCAAACCCAGCTTTTATCTTCAAACCAATATCATCTGCTGTCATGAAAGTTCCATAGCCCGCAGGTTTAGCGATGTTGAAGCTTTCATAAGATTCTCGTAAAGATACTTCTTCTTTTTTAACTTTGTTTTCATTGTCTTTGAACTTTAAAGACTCATTACGTTTGGACGCATACTGTGATCTTTCATCTCTTGGTCTTAATCCTGGTGATTTTTCTGGTGGTTGCAGAGAAGCAGCCCATTGTTTGCCGAAATTGATTCTTCTTGTAAGACCTGATATTAGAGAACGATTGTGTGATACTGGGGAAGAAGAGAATCTTCCTTCTGATACTTGATTTTCACGAACAATTCGTTTTATTAAGCTATTGTATGATTCTTTTATACTCATACCAGATCTAACTTTTGACATCATTTCATGGCTGTGTTGTTTCAATGATTCAGGGAGTCCACTTGAAAATTCTTCATGACTTCTATTTTTGGCGTGCTCTCTCATCTTAGAAGCACTCATTCCCTCAACGCCTTCTGAATCTGGATCTCTATCACCAGCCGAAACCACATTTATACTTTTAAAAGTATAATGATCTGGGTGACCATTATATCTATTAAGCAAATTTTTATATTCTTCTACTCGATCACTGCCGGCAACCATTGTAACATGATCAGTTTTTCCGTGAAGTCCTTTTAAAACTTCTAAAGGGTTTTTAGCTGAAGAGTCTTTAACTACATCACCAAAAGCTTTTTGAGCATAACCTAGCTTATCTTTATAAGAAAGAGGATTCTTCTTAGGATCTTGTGATTTTGAAAGATGAACCTCAGCCGTACCACCTACCTTTTTAGCATGTTCTTGAACAGCATTAACTAAAGCTTGGTGCCCCACCGTGGGTGGGTTCATCCTGCCAAATGCTACGACTGTATGTTTTTCCATTTGATTAGCCAATTTTATTACTATTTATATTTTTAGATAAGTTCAAACCATTCCATAGTAGCACCTACGTCTGTTCCAGCAGTTTCACTTGCAACATATATAGTAATTACATCGCTAGTTCCAGTAATAGTTCTTCCAATTTGATACTCGAATTCTTCTATAGCTCCAAAGTCTAATGAACCACCTTTCTGGCTAGTGGTTATATAACCAGATTTTATTAAGATGCCGGTTGATGGATTAGATTGTGAATTAGCTGACACATCAAATTGAACAGTATTTCCAAAGCAATCAGAAAAACTAGAGTTAACTAACGTAGAATTTACTACAACTTTATAGTGTAAAACTGAAGTGATATTTGTAATAGCAGTTAGGTCTATATTTCTAGGTATAACTACAGAATCTATTCTTGATGGCGCTAGTCTTAAACTCATTACGGGATAATAAGTGTTTGCTGCGGTTAAATCTTTAAAAGATCCCAGATCCATAGTCTGAGATCTAGCTTTATTTCTTCCTTGGTAGCCGCCTTCAGATATAACGGTAGAACATATCTGTTTCATCGTTGAATTGCTAGAAGTTGAACTGACGTTTTCTATCTCGTACCTGATAGGAAGAACGGCTGTTGTCATGTAAGTAGTAGGATTCTTATTATCGTTATGAAACACATGAGCTGGGCAAAATTGTCCATCAACTGCAAAACCAGTTCTAACGTCCCCTACACCCAACCATTCTATATCTAACCAAAATATATTCGCTTTATTTAAATCTATTCCCGACCCATGTTCAGGCCCACCTAATTGTTTAGAAAAGCCGGTTCCATCAAATGAATCATAGCTCCAATCAGCTTGTTCAACACGTTCTTCAACTATAGACCCAGTAACAAATGATCTCTTAACTAGAGCTACACTAGTTCCATTAGCTTCCAAATAAATTCCATTGTTGTTTCCAAAGTAACCAACTCTTTGTCTCAGCCCCTCTTTCAATGGCGCAAAGGCAAATGTGTTCATCACCAAAAACGATTTACCAGGTTGATATGAAAATACTCTTTTACTTTCTCGTATAACCTTAGCACCAGAGTCTGTGTTAACGCCCATGTTAACTACCGATTCATTTATCTTATATTCAGTGTTTCCAGTTCCAGTTACTAACGTATCAAACTTATCGTTCTGCTTGTATCTATGTTGGCTTTCAAATAAAGTATATGGTTCAGAAACTCGAACTCGACCAAACGCATCTGTCATGCTCCCTGTTGAAGTTAACCTCTCACCCAGCATATTAACTTCATAGCGCGTAACAGTTGGTTGGTCTAATTTTTTTGTGTCCGTACGATATTGAGCCATTAGATCATTCCTTGCTTCTTAAAAAATTCATTCTGTTGAACTCATAACGATCAGTCAATTTAGTTGGTCGATTGTTTATAACTGACACAAACCCTTCTGGCTTAGTAAGCTGGCCAGCTATGCGGTGTTCGTAGTCAGATCCACGGGACATCGTGTTCACCAAAACATTCTTAGCTTGTTGTAGATGATGATGCAAGTTTAAAATATTTTGAAAGTGTGGTTTGTTTGCTTCAATATGAGTAACTGCAGCATTTCCTGTTTCTAATTTAGCTTGCTTAGCCTTATCACTCTTAACTTTACTAGCAGCAACAGATGCACGCTCTCTTGTGAAAGCTTTATATCCTTCAACATCTGGCTTAGTGTTATTTCTTACTGTGCTGTTGATGTATGTTTTAATCATGTCTCTATGCCCATGATCATTTAAAACACCATAATGTTCTGGCTTCATTGATTTAGATGCTGTAGATGCTTGCTGTAAGTGCTGATTGAATTGTTTATGATCTTCATCAGTATATTGAGCATTTTCTGGTTTATACTGAGTTGATATAACATGAACATCGGGGTGTGATCCAAATCCAGATGTATCAGCTCCGTATTCTGCTTTCAATGAACCAAAATCTTTTCCACTGTATGCAGTATGTACAGCTACTCCTATCTTAGATTTTTTAATTTTTGAAGAAAGTGGAGAACTACTCGGTGAAGAATAAGATATCGTATTTGGTCTAAAGGATGTCGACATCCCGTCATCTTTAACGTCTTCTGGTGTGTGCATTATATCAGCTTGATATACACCAGTCTTTGGAGTAACTTTAGGTAAATGTTGAAGAGCTGCTGTTAATTTGGAAACTAATCCAGGCGCATGGCCATGATTACGTTGAATGTCTTCTTCTGTATAATTAATTTTAGGTTCTTTATTGAAAGCGGATTTGGAAGCTACAAAGAATTGACCTGTTTCTGGGTGACGGCCAAACACGATAGAAGGTGATCCATCAAACTTAGTCATAACCCGCGCAGTACTTGGTTTACCGCGTAATGCGTTTGCAGTTTGCTGCAAAGTGTTTATTGCGTGCTGAGTTCCTTCATGCCCGGCGTTGATTGGATGATCTTCGGCATGTTCTAGATGCGTTAACTTTTCTTCGCTAGCTGATTCACATAGTTGTAAAAATGTTTTCATTTATTACCTGCTTAAAATTACAACGTTTTGATTTATTCTTTTTTTATACGCAGCTAAAACTCTTATTCCAGGATATTCTTTTATAGATTTTCTAGTTTTATCATTACGAATTAAAAAATAAACATCTTTATCATCTTTAACGTCTGTTAAAGCAGTAATGATATGAGTGCATTCAATAATCAAAGTGTCTTCTTCTTGTTTAAATGAAGAAGATGAAAATGTTTTAGTTATGATGCAACCTTTATTTTCTAGATCCGAGCCGAATACTACTTCTTTTTTTTCTTGTTCTGTAGCTTTAACAGCAATGTTTGGTTCTATCTTAAAATAAGTATTTTCAGATATAAGTTTTGCCTTTTTTTCGTTTATAGCTTTCTGTATAATTTTTTTGGCTTCTGCAGAAAAATAACTATCAGCGGACTCCCAAGTTTCAGCATCGTCTTTTTTAATCGATATTGGGTAATAATTATTCTTTACATCTCTTAATTGTATATCTGCTTTCTTTCTGCCTGTTGTGTCTGCACCTACAGATCTAGCTTCTACGCAACCCATTACTACAAAATCTTTATTTTTCCCTTTGAACACTACGTTAACAGGACCAGTTTTTGCTATGTTGTTAATTGTGTTAACTACTATTAACTCGTTTTCAACGCCAGCCGAAGCTGCTCCTTGCTTAGATGCCGGCTTTGCTAATATTGCAAACCCATCTACTATGACTTTTCCTATAGAACTTTCAGATGACGGTGTGGAATCATACCGTGATCCTTTCAATGCTTTCTGTATATCTTCTAAAGCTTTAACTCTATTAGAGTTAACAAGCACAGCAATTTTTTTACTGCTGATAGATTTTAGCTTATCAAATCCTAAAGATTTTAGAAGAAGTTCTAAACTTTGTAGTGTATACATTTATGCTTGTAAATACGTATTTTACATATATTTATATCCTTCTGAGTATGTATGAACAACGGTTTTGATTCCATGAGACTGAATAGCTTTCTGACAACCAGAACAAGGTCTGCTCTCAGCCCATATAGCTCGCTTTGTTTTGTTATCTCGATACTTAACTCTAGCTACATATAATGTAGCTTTTTTAAGTTCTTCTTTGGTGATGTACTTTAAAGCACGATTGATGGCGTCGTTTTCAGCATGAAGATAGATTTGCTTATCATTTGCTTGAAATTGAGCTTGAAAAGGATGAGATTTTCTTCGATTAAATCCAATCGATATGATCTCATTTTTAATGACAATAGCTGCGGCAAGCTTAGCACGTATTCCTACATGATCTGCTGCTTCTGCTGCTTTAGAAAGGAAGTTGAGGATTCTTTCATTACGCTTACGCGAAGGAGACTCCATAGTATATTTCTCAATATTTAAAAGTGCCACCTGATTGGGTGATAAGGACAGGTGGCGAAACCCCAGAGAGGTTATGCTGCTAGAGCATACTCCTGCTCATAAATGTCGTCATTGGCATTTATAGTTTTTTGCTTCTTCGACCGGGAAGTCCCAATCCTACGGCTTTCGCATTGCCGATTCTCCGGTGTTCTTTCAATCCGCTGTCGAATCTATAACACCCCCACCTAAGTATACTGGAACACAGATTTCGTTTTTAGGCTTTAGAGTGCCGTATTACGCCAGTATACTTAGGTGGAGGTGGCGGGATTCGCACCCGCGTCCAACAGACCTATTATAACACCATCAACGAATCTTGTACATATATTTATTAAATTATACCGACTCTTTGTAGTTCTGTTTTAATAAATTCAGAACTATTAGTATATGAACCATCGTTCATGTAATCAATACCTAATCTTGTAGAAAGAGTATGAACCCTTTCGCGAGGTACGTTTAAAACAATGTAATAGCCCATTATTGTTTCAATGATGTGGCCAGTTTTTTCTTCAGGAATAGGAAACACGTGCTTAAAAAGATTAGGCCTAAAACATAAGATACTAGCATTTGCTTCAAACCAGCATACATGCGGCTTGTCCCATTGAGCAAACGCTACATCAAAATCTACTTCTACTAATTCTTTCAACGTTTGCCCAGTTGTAAAGTAATGATCTTCTCCTAAGAACAAAACTTTTTCATTTACGTCTTTAAACATCTCGTACCCAATGTTGTACCACTCTGTAAAGAATAAAACATTATCTGGATTTGCATAGCCAGATGTAACTATGTTATCACTATCAGTTGGTCTCTGATTATCATTTACATATTTTGTTTTAACTTTTATTTCGTTTATCCAAGGATGAAGGGGCTCGGAAGAATCATATTCATCAGCTGATTGTTTATAGAAAGTAATACAATAAAATTCAGCATCCGGTATAAAGTGCTTCACGCTTAAAGCTGTAAAATTCACCATTCTATTTCTAAAGAAATTTCTAAATACAACTTTCATATGTTAATCTTTCAAATTTTATTGATAATATTGCTTAATACATTGATGTGGTTATCTGACACGAATTGGCTGTTTCCTATGTACACTCCATTATCATGCACAATATCTACATTATATTTTGATTTTTTAACTCCAAACTTATAATCTGATAAGAATGGTTGTTTCAAAAGGTTTCCACTAACAATCGGTCTATGCTCAATATGGTAGTGTTCAAACAACTCAATTAACTTATTTTTAATTTCAAGAGTTTTGCAGATAAAAGGAAAAGCATAATTGCTATTGCCCGATTGATTATCTATCTGATGAAACAAGTCTTCGCGTTCAGTGATCAAATCAACAAACAATTTAAAATTTTGTCGTCTAATCTCTATAAATGAATCGAGTCTAGGTAATTGCTGAATGCCCAAGATTGCATTTAGTTCAGTGCTTCTAAAATTATACCCATCAGTCATGAATAAAAATTGAGGATGAATATCCGGATATTTTTCTGTGTATTTTTTTAAGTTGCCAGATTCTCTAGCTAGCCCATGACTTCTTTTCATGCGCATGAGTTCATATAAATCGTCATCACTCGTTGTAACCATCCCACCTTCTATAGTAGTCATATGGTGACCAAAATAAAAACTAAATGTTCCCTTTTCCTTTCCTCTAAGTTCTCCATCTTCACTCTTACAGCCATGACTTTCACATACGTCTTCTAAAATAATTGCATCAGGAAATATCTGTTTATATTTTTCATTCTCTGCGCTGAAGCCTAGTAGGTGTGTTATGAAGATAGCTTTTATATCGTGCTTCTTCTTAATAAGATTCATATGATCTAAATCAAAACTAAAATTAGTTAAATTAATATCACAGAAAACTGGAGTTAATCCCAATTGAATTATTGGACTTATGTTAGTAACCCACGTGCATGCAGGAACTAGTACTTTATCGCCTTGTTTTAAATTATATTTTTCTTTTATTGCAGCTAAAAGAAGAAAATTGGCAGTAGACCCAGAACTTACCATTAATGAATGCTTAGAGCCTATCCATTCTGACCACATCTTTTCAAATTCACGAACTTTTTGCCCATTGGTATAACGGTTAGACGTTAGTATGAAACTACATAATTTTATTCTATCGGTAAACTTTATCGCGTTTTTTATCAAAGGCCAGTTAAACATATTCTTTTTCCTTTTCTTTAAGATCGTAGGAGCACATTTCATTTACTAAGTCGACTATGTTATATTTAGGACTCCAATTTAAATCAGTATGGGCTTTAGTAGAATCTCCAATAAGATTAACAACATCTACCGGGCGATAGAAAGCGGGATCTACAACTACTATTAGTTTTCCTGTTTCTTTATCCACAGCGTGTTCATTTAGACCGTCACCAATCCATTCTAATTTGAACCCAAAAAAGTCAGCAGTTAAGTTACAAAATTGTCGTATTGAATATTGACGCTCAGAACTTATTACGTAATCATTGGGTTCGTTTTGTTGTAGCATCAACCACATAGCTTCTACATAATCTTTTGCATGTCCCCAGTCTCGAAGACTATCTAAATTTCCAAGATGAATGGGGTAATGAACACGATTGTTTTTAATGTCTAAAAACATTTTCGCAAAACCACTAGTTATTTTTTTAGTAACAAATAACTCTCCTCTCCTAGGACTTTCATGATTAAACAGTATCCCATTGCACGCAAACATATTATAGCTTGATCTGTAATTGATTACAGACCAATGCGCAAACAACTTAGATATTCCATAAGGACTGGCGGGCATGAAATATGTATTTTCGTTCTGAGGAAATTCATCAGTGGTTCCAAACAATTCACTGGTGCTAGCTTGATAAAACTTTATATCTAGCTTTAGTTGCTTAATCGCTTCTAAGATTCGAAGAGGACCCAACGAATTAATATCTGCGGTGTTGATAGGAAGATCAAAGCTAAGCTTCACATGACTTTGTGCTGCAAGGTTATAGATTTCTTGCGGCTTAATGAGTTCTATACATCTAGTTATAGAATTATAATCTGTAAGATCTAACTGATGAAAGACACAGTTATTTTTAATATGCTTGATATTTTTGTGATCATGGTCTGACTGCCTTCTTATTGTGCCATGAACTTCATAGTTTTTTTCACACAAAAGTTCAGCTAAATAAGAACCATCTTGGCCAGTGATGCCGGTGATTAAAGCTTTTTTCATATTAAATACCAGTTTTCAGTTCAGCCAATTCATTTGCAAAATATGTTTGTTGAAGTTTTCTTTTTAAGAAAAATCTTTGATTGTTTGCATCATCTACGATTTTAGCGTCCATATTTATTTTTTTAATTCTTATATCATCTATCAAATCATAGATTTTTTTATTTGCGTCTATCATTTCATGGTATATCTTAGAAGCGATGATACGATCAAACGTTTCATTTCCAACTTCTAGTCGTACGTGATCAAAGATCATCGAATAATATTGATGATCTTTTAATGAATTATTTTTTTTAATTTCTAGAACACTTAGATAATCAAAAGCGTACGCTTCATCCACTATTAAATTTATCATATTAACTCATATATAAAAGAAACCCGGCTTGGATTCGAACCTTGTCCTAGTCTTGTCGATCTGCACGTCCCACCGTACTGACCGGGTTATTACTTAAAATATTTTAGCGATGTATTCATCAACAGAAGCCTGAATTTGCTTAGCAAACTCAGGCTGGGGTAGGTTCCATCCAATGAATGCACCAACTGCTATCCAGATTAATGCGCTTAGCATATGATTGTCTCCATTACTTAGGAGCAGCAGCAGCTAGTTTAGCTCTTAGCTCAGGCAACTTGTTGTTCCAAATGTTGGTAGCAAACCTTGGATTAGTGTGTCCAAGCTTCTTAGCCCAACCAGGCTGAATCGTGTATGCGTTGCGGTGGTCGACCCAGTTACCGTTCTCATCTACGATGTAGGCGCGTGAAAGAAACGCAGCCTTAGAATCGGGATTAGACCACTTGCTCACCTTAGCTTCACACTCCTCAAACGTAGTAGCCATTGGAACTTGAGTTATCTTGTCTGGAGCTCCACAGCGATTGCTCCAATAAGGAAGCTCTTCTGGAGTCTGAGCAATCTTAATCTGCCAGACGCCGCGAGCTAGCTTAGCGTGCATCGTGGTTGACCGGTTAGACTCATCTTTGATTGCTTGTAGAGTAGGAAAGCGGAATCCCTTACCCTGCATATTAGCCCAGCACTGATCGATTTGAGCCTGTGTGGCATTAGCCGGTAGTCCACCGGTGACCCCAGGACGGCATAAGATGATCTGCTGAAGGATGGGCCAAATAACGGTGTCTTTGTAGATCTTCTTGTCCGTTGCTAACTGATCAGCAAAAGACGCCTGTGCAAAAACTGCGCACAGTGCAGCGAAGATAATCTTCTTCATGTTAATTTCTCCTTTAAATAATTACATTACATTCTTTAGCGGTTATTGATGTAGAGCGTGACCTCGAACCCGAGTCTAACATCTTCAAAAGTAGGTGTTGTCCAGTTCATGTTCTTCTCCTTGATCAATATGTGATTTGTTATAGTGGTTACACTGCCCGTAGTATTTATACATTGTGTAAGTTCATGTACTCAGAGCCACGATCGATGCAGTCGACGCTGTACTCACCGACGGTCATGTTGGTGATGATGTAGTCGAAGGTGTCGTACGGGTTACAGTCTCCGCACATGAATATATCAATAGCCATGTAGTGGTGTTCCGGCCAAGTGTGAACGGATATATGTGACTCAGCCAGAGCGACTACACCGGTAACTCCCTCTCCCTGATCAAATTTGTGGAAGTAGCTGTGGAGAACCTCAGCACGAGCGAAAACAGCTCCGTCCTCCATCACCTTCTGCAGGAAGGCTTCGTCCTTCAGCTGCTCCTCGTCACACCCGTGACATTCAAGTATTACGTGTCTTCCTAATGGCACTCTTTACTTTCTCCGTTACTTTCTTGAAAGCTTTATTTATTTTATCGTCAAACGTTTCGGGTTTTTTCTTATAGGCCTCGTATAACCGGTAGTGACTCCAGGGGTGGTCTCCTCTCTGAACTGGACAACCCAGCTCCACGTACATCTCAAAGTCACGCTTGCTCATCTTGTGGTAGCGCGTGTAGTCAGCTTTGAACATCTGCATGTAGTCTAGGTCCTCGATCCAGTGCTCGACGTGATACGTGTCCTTCTTTAGGTCCTCGATGACCTCCGGTCTATAGACCTTACCCATGTGCTCATAGACTTTCCTTGCCGGCTTCTTACCCGTTGGCCACTCATAAGTCCTCATGCACACACTCTCCGCATCAACTCGTTCTTGATTGAGTCATAAATCATACCCGGGATGCTCTGGTAGTCCTCATTCAGCTTGAACGGGCACCCATCCCACTTCCCGGTGTCCAAGAACCACTGAAACCGCTTCAAATGAGCCGCATCAGTCGGATCGAACACCGTTTTTGCAAACATACCATCAAAAGTCTTCATCTTAGCTCCTTAAAACCATAAATATGTAATACAATATCATCGAAAACCTACTATGAACCTCTCAAAACTGCTCTTAACCGCAATTTTATGCGTTTCTTCACTCAATTCTCACTCAGAATGCACAAAACTCGTTGATGTGATCGGCTTAGCCGCCCAAAACAATGGGTTTGTGTTCCCCCTAGAGCGAGAAAACGTCGTATTACTCCACTACCTCCGCATCATACCCTTCGAGGTCCTCAATTCAGACGCTCGATTCTACGTAGAAGACAGGAATGAGCCGTTGGTAAGACTATTTACCCTCAAGAACGGCTGCGCAGACCTTCAGTGGATGATACCGAGGGACTTTTTGATCCTCATAGGGGTAAAGAGAACCCTCGCTTGAACTCTCCGATGACCGTTTTTCAGCAATTTTTTTCCCGCGGGAATTTTTAGACTGGCCGAATCCAAACTGTAGTCCTTGGTTCCTAGGCTGGGGGTATACGGGAAGATTACGGGAGGGCGATGGAGGACTAGGGATCCCATCCATGGGGTCCCCAGCCGCCGCATATGGGACCCGGAAACCGCCATGGCCATGGTCAATCCCAGGCAGTCACCTTACAGCCATCCGTAAAGTGGGCTGCTGGCCACACCGTACCATACACCGGCACAGGCGATCGCACCAACGATGATTGCCACCACCAACTCCTTGAGGAACTCCTTGAACTTAATCATGGCTTACTCCTCTCCCCATGGGCTGAGTTCGAACTCCTCTTCCGTGTGGTCCTCCATGGCCTTGATGTACCGCTTACAGAGCATGAGCATATGCTCCATTGCGTGCTGCTCGTACTCGTTACTCTCCTTGCGTACGGTGCTATAGCCATCCTCCTCGAGGCGGCGAACGCAGTCCAGGAGGTCGCCGTAGGTGTTCTCGTACATGCAGTAGCTCATATTGGCCATTGGTCTATACCTTTACTTGATTATGGGTCTATAGTACTATGGATATGAAATAATGTCAACAGGTCCCTGGTGATTCTTTCACCAGGTTACCCTGGGTCTACCTCCTGTTAGATTCGAGTAGCCAGTTCAAGGTTCGACCACAGGTGTTTGACAGTAGTCGACGGGTTGCCTTCCTTGAACTTCCGTTTGCGAGCAGCACTGGTGAAGGCATCGCCGCCGCACTTATCCAACGTGCGAAACAGGTCGCGGAAGGTAGCGCCAATTAAGTTTTGCGACGCGCATCGACCTTCGACAACCAGTTGACCGTCGATGAACACTCGACACCCGTACTCATTGCCCAGCCAAGTCGCTTTGGTAGTGTACTTGCTCATCGCTGCTCTCCTATCCATTCCTTTATTCATTTGATGGTGCCATCCTACCCAGGGTATGAAATAAAGTACACCGCCAGCAAGCCGGCTACGAGGGCCATATCCATTACTGCACCTCAGCCAGCAGGTAGGGTGCCACAGGGACCAGCTTGGCGATGGCCCCGGACTGCAGCCAGGCCTCGCCCTCGTCTGCCAGCTGGTTGAGGATGTCGGACCGGTCCAGCATGGGATTCCAGAGCATCAGCTCGTCTAGGGTGGCCCTGAACTTGAGCTGCATGCCATTCTCATTGGTGACGGTGATGGACAGGGTAGGGTTAGACATTAGGCCACCTCGACCAACTTGACGTCCCGTTCCCTAAGCTCCACGTAGATGGCATTGAGCAGCTGCTCCAGCCGTTCGTTCGTCATGTACTCGATGAAGCCCTTGTCCAGGATGGTCTTGCTCATGGCGGCTGCTTCGAGAGCCTTGTTCATGCTCCAGCCGCGGACGTTGCCCAGGTTGATAGTATCCATGTCAGTTCCTTTATTCATTTGATGGATCCATTATACCATTATATGAAAATAAGTACACTACTTCTTTTCGGAGTCCTTCACGACCATGAAGCAGGTCACGCCGGCAGCTACCACGGCCACCCAAGCCGCGATCCCAAGAACGAATTCAAGAAAGTCTGCGTCCATGCTTATCGAATGGGGGCGATGTAGACGTCGACCCGGCTAGCGTGCTCAATCTTAATCTCCTGAGCACAGTACCGATGGAGCGGGCCACCCACACCATAGAGGGGAGCATAGGGGTTGTTCCGGCCCAGCCGGCCACGAACCCGCACGCGATACTTTTGACCAGGTCGCTTGTTACCCTTACGAACAGTAGCTCTAATCAGGTCAATGGTGGCCTGAAAGCTCGGGTCGCTGGTGGAGAAGGTGTCGACATAGGTGGAGATGCGATTCACTTTTGTTCCTTTATTCATTTGGTAGTACCATTATATCATTATACGAAATTAAGTAAACAGCCTGCAAGGGCGGAGGCAACGATCAGGAACATGACTAGCTCGTAGATACTCATTTACTTATTTCTCACTCTGTGATAAAGTCTTCGAATTCTTCGACCAGGTCAGCAATGTTGGCATAAAAGAACTCCTTCATATCATCCTCCGAGCACCAGATGGCCAACTGCTCAGCCAGCCACCTAGGGTCAATCATGCCTTCATCCATTAGGTCAAGGACCTTATAGGTAAATTCACGTGCCATTACTTAGACTCCTTACGAACCTTGTGGAGAATCCCATACGCCTTGGCTCGGTCTACACCATAAGCCTCAGCCACCTTAGTCACCATGTCATAGACCCGTGCCTCAGGCTCTGCCTTGAAGATGTCTCGAGCTGCCGTGAGGTCGACAGCGGAGCGAGACGCCCGAGCCGGCTTGGCAGCCTTGGGCTTGGTTTCCTTCACGGCCTTAGGCTTAGACTTAGCCACCTTTTTGCCAACCATTGCTTCCACGTTGGCCACCTTGATGCGAGCTTCTTCGATCGCCCTATCCAGGCTGAAGTTGTCGCGATTATTGACGAGAGTGGAGACGAGGGCAGTGGCAAAGAGCCTTGCCTGCTTGTCACCATCTACGAGCGTGGTGGGATCCTCGACACCGAAGGACTTGATCAGGTCTACGCTGCGAGCGTACGTCAAGTCTGGGTCGGGTTGGCCATTAGTAGTAGCAGAGAGAGTCTCGCGGGTATGACGGACTGCGTCAAAGACGTTCATTCCTTTGATACCCAGCTTGGTCTCGATGGTCTGCACGATAGCGTTCACGTTGTATCCTTTATTCATTTGGTAGAACCATTATATCATATTCTGAAATTATGTACAGGGCTGAATCATGATTCCAATTTCATCATTTGTTCAATCGCGATCGCGGCCTGCTCGAGCAGACTTGAACTGAGTGCGTATTCGCCCCGGGACCCTGCGGAATCTAGTTGTCGGGAATGGGCTCGGCATTTCTCAATCAGTGCCAGTAATTTACTATTTGAAATTTTAGACTTTTTTGGTTTCATGTCAGTTCCTTTTTTCATATTATAGATCCATTATATCATATTCTAAAATTATGTACACAGCTCAATGGTAATCCCATCACAGGGGCTAAAGCAACCATAGGACTTCAAAGCCTCCGTGAACATCTCACGATTGGGCTTGAAGCTCGGGTTGTCCATAAAGACCTCCTCGAACGTGGTCTCTATATTGAACACTCGGTCAACAACGAACCCGCTAGGGCGCGCCTCAAGCCAAACCCGGACGATAGGATTATATTCGTTCACTTTTGTTCCCTTATTCATATTGTAGAACCATTGTACATAATTTATGAAAATAAGTACACTGGTTAGATGTCCATGAATTGGTTGAAGGAATCAAAGTCCTCAGGGGTCTCAAAACTCAACGTCACGGCAGGGTTACCACCGCCCGGGCCAATGGGCACAAACTTGACAATGGTGGCCCTATACTTTTCCAGGGTCTCAAGGAACTCACCAAGGCCCAGGTCACAATCAAAGTCATATTCTTCTACGTACATTTCGTTACCCTTTTTCATTTGATGGATCCATTATATCATTATATGAAAATAAGTACACTACTTTATGCGGACCGTCTCAACATACTTATACCCCTTGGGAAAGTAAACTTCAACCTCGTCGCAGCCATATAGCTTGCCCACTTGAGCAGCCACGTGGGCCACAGTAGCCTCGGCCCTATCGAAAGCATCCTGGTCCAGATAGGCTATGACGATGCCGGTGTTGGTGTCGACGACTTTGACCATGTCTTCCATTTCGTTACCCTTTTTCATATTATGGGTCCATTATATCATTATATGAAAATAAGTACAGGGCTAGGCCTCGTCATAATAATCATCGAGGCCCATGAATGTCCTAAAGGCCTCGAGGTCCTCAATGGCCTCAAAGCCCAATGTGATGGCCGGGTTTCCGCCCCCGGGCCCTACCGCCACAAACTTGACCACCTGGGCCCTATAATTCTCAAGGGTCTCCAGGAACTCACCCAGGCCCAACTCAAAATTAAAATCAAATTCTTCAGTGAACATTTGCATACCCCTTTTCATATTATGGATCCATTATATCATTATATGAAATTAAGTACACCATCATTTTTTCTTTACAAATCAACCACTTAGTACAATCCCTTATAGATCAATCACTTAGGTGCTGTGTACTTATTTTATCATATAAGGTACCATATACTCATAGTGTGACTGCTGCCAATGGATGGCGAAAGTGACTCAGTCGATGGGGAGTATCCCGGGGTGGACGGGGGCCCTGCGTGATTGAAACTTATAGGCCCGGCGGCACGGCCCGAGTCCCAGGCAATACCATCTTATATCATATTCTAAAATATGTAAACGGGTTTACTTATTTAACCCTATAGGGTACTATTGGGCAGTATGGTCATGGGTGGTCAATTGTTGACCAGTCCCGGCCCTGGGTCACTCCCGGGCATAAGTGGTTGATTCTAAAAGGTTTTGTCTATGTTATTGATCTATAAGGGATTCTGTGGTCCTGGGGTACCGTCGTGTAACCCATTGATCTATATGGAATTGCGTAACCCATTGATCTATAAGGGTTTCTGTGGGCCTACGTAACCCATTGATTTATATGGACTTTTGTAACCCGTTGATCATGATGGACTTTTACCAGCACCCGCCAGCATCCAGCCATCAACAGCTACAGAAACTGGCTATCTGGCCTAGTTTATCCAGCTACCCGTTATAGTCACTCTCGTTGACTATAATCGTACATGTATAAACCTACACTTATACTCGATTCATGTCCGCTAGCAGGTGTTGTCTACTCGATTCTATATCTTCTATAAGGGTATAGACTAGATGGGATACGTATAGCTCGTATTCATGTATATCGAACATGTTGTCTAGATTTAGGTGTTCTAGGTTGTCTACTGGGTAGTTATCCCTTATCAGCTTCATGACTTGCTTGTACAGGTCTGGCTTCTTATTGGGTCTAATAGTCTTTTTGAAATTATGATAGATTATATTGTTCATGCGGGCTCCCTTGCATGCGTGCTAGCAGGACACGCTAGCAGGACGTGTTTAGCGGGACGGGTGTTTAGCAAGACCTAGGTAGGTCTTGATCTTATCTATCTTGTCTTGATCTTGGATGATGGGTTCGACTTCTTTGAGCACGTTACATACGAAGTCCTGGATGATCGTGTCTACGTCTCGGGTAGTCGACTCAGCGTAGTTGTAAT
>Ga0208784_1000410_pt1 | contig 21154 bp, 49 predicted proteins | sample DEB19_08_DNA_FD_184531 | JGI IMG/M metagenome (GOLD analysis project Ga0208784, IMG submission 184531) | Aqueous microbial communities from the Delaware River and Bay under freshwater to marine salinity gradient to study organic matter... | ecosystem: Environmental > Aquatic > Marine > Coastal ... | reverse complement strand
CTCCAACTGAGATTCCATCCAAACGATGTCATCGTCAGTCATCTCTACTCTCACAATCGTCACCCTTAGCTCATCGGCCAGGTCGTCCATGTAGTGAAGACTGTCTGACTCGTTGTCTGGAATCAGCTCCTCTGGAGTGTTGCTCAAGACAAATGCCACCTCTCCCTCTCTCCAGTCTAGCCCAGTCATCTTTCTCAACATGTAGAGATAGTGTTTGACCTGCCAGTCATAACCAGATTCCTTGACCTTCTTCTCGGCCTTCTTGACGGTCTTTGGCATTGTCTTCTTGGACCACGGACTCTTGATGTCGATCACCTTTAAGGTGTCCTCGTCAACAATGTCAGGGTGTCCTACAGATATACCGTGCCTTAGCTCGTAGTGATTGTCAAACTCGGCTATCTTGTAGTAGCTCCTAAAGAATAGCCTGTTGTAGACATCGATAGACTCCTCCTCCACGTTGGTTCCCTTGGTCATCTCCTTGGTGCTTACAGATGTCTTGTATCCGTAGACCATCTCGTCAACCATCTCCTCGATATAGCTCTTTGCACCATCGCTCAGCTCGTCAGATACGACAGACTTCCTCTCTAGCTCGTCCCTCTCCTCGGCCTGCTTGTCTGTTAGCTTGATCTTCATCTTAAGTCCGTCAAGCTTCTCTCTCTGCTTGTCAGTTAGACCGCCCTTGCGTCCTGCAAATAGCGGTGAGCAACCCGATGATCGTACCCTAATCATTGTCAAACATTTTTAATTGGTCGTCAGTGATGGTGTACTGCTTCTTGATCTTGTCGATCGTTGTGCGACCAGTCTTGACGGCCTCGATAGCCTTGTCAAGCTGATCGTCAGTTAGTTGTGGTAGCTCCTTCTTGGGTAGCGGTCGTGTGCTGAATCTCAGTGCATCGACCAGCCCTTGAGGGCTCTTGACCTTCTCGGTTGTTATGACTATTGTCTTACCGACATAGTCGTTTGGGTCGAACGAGCCAAAGAAGTTCTCAAGCCTTTTAAAGTTCGATCGGTTGCAAACCATTGGCTTGTCAAACTCTCTTAGCTTTACAAATACCTTGTCCTCCTTTCCCATCTCACCAATAAATGTGTCCTGATAGATCTTGTCGATCGTGACCTCTCTCGGCTCGTACTTGCCGTTGACCTCCAAGTCCCATGCTCCGATGTACTTGTTGTCCTTCATTAGATTTCTCCAGTGTGCCATATTTAATTAAATTGTTTACAAAGATTTTAATATTTTTTCTAATTTCCTAGCATATTTGTCTTTTTTTTCCAACATTTTGGCTAATCTTTCCTCAATTGTGTCGGATTCGTACAAATTGCTGTCGTTTTTTGATAGATCGGACAGTCGACACAGAACGCCTATCCTTCGTTCGCATATGTCTACATTTACCTTGTAGCATCCTGCCTCCCATCCGACCTGTGCAAAGAAGTGCATCTGCTCGTCTGTGATTGGCTCGTGGAAGTCGGAGGCCGTCATCGTGTTCATCACCTCGATACGGCCATCCTCGTCAAAGCACTCTATCTTTACCCCATGGTCTATATACCAAGAGCTGTTGAGAGTCCTAAAGACCCTGTTGTCTTCCTGAGAAGATATCTGTTCCCAAGCCTTCATAGTTTATGATTTATAAATAAATATCCATCGCTCTCAAACATATTAAACTCAATGTTTTTTGACTCGATAAAATAACTATTGTATCCACCAATGTCGTTCTTTCTGACGTAGGTAATTATTACCTTTTTATTCTCTGGCATTAATAAAAAATTAGAGAATATTGGAACGTCCATATCGTAGGTAACAATTGTACCGCTCGTGTCAATACCTATCATGTCAAGAGTTAATAAGTGAAAGTTTATAGCGTCTTGCTTGGTGTTAAATGACGACATGTGTATGTACTCCATTGGATAGGTTTCTGCCTTCATAGAGCTGTATCTATCATTAAGTACTAAGCTCTGTCCCATCGTTACAAGTGCAATGAATCCCGTCATCGCAATTGTCATTACTGATTTTTTCATTTGATTAAGTTTTAAATTATTACTATTTCCACAACATTATGAAGTTGTATATGATCGCCCCCATAGATATTGCATTGATTAAGAGTAGTGGTAGGACTATAACGGTTAGCCTGCCCACAGACTTTAAGGCCAAGAAGTACGACAGCCACCATATGGCCGAAGATAAAATTAAATTTGTCATAGATTTTATTTTTTGTGTTCGTCAATATAACTTAAAATGAATCCAATTGCCACTAGTATGTTCATCCCAAATGATGCCAGTATCTCGTGTATGTCGTCATAAATATGTACAGATAAGTGTACATGTCCGACCATCCAAAACGGAATGCTTAGATTCTGACTGATCCAAATGATGGTATACCTTACTAGTTTAAGCATGGCTTCGTTGTTATTATTTGTACAATCGCCCTCTCTATTGATAGAAAGATTGCCCCCTCGATAGCTATGTCAAAGAACATTCTTGCCATCTCCTCGTCATGACAGACGATGTATATGTTGTCCTCTTCGCCCCTGAGAATGTACTTGATTTTGTACCTGTTCATGTTATTTTTTTTATGTCTTCTGTTAATCTGTTAATAAATGTTTCCTCACCATCGTCACCGCTCAATAGCCAGTCTATTCGGTGGGTGTATACCTGTGCAAATGACATGAAGATGATTGCCCTCTCAAACTCCTCGATCACCTCGTCAGGATACCTGTGGTGATACTTGTCTTCGGGATACTTGTCGTACCAAAATGGATCGCTCCATCCCTCGTCCTTCATCTCTTGCTCGGTCTTCATCTTGCCGTTCTTTTCTATTAGACGTCTAAGGTCGTCTATAACGTCAGTAAACCTGTACTGAACGTATTCCCATTTTCCTCCGCTCATAGTTTTTGTATTTCGTTCATAACTTCTTTCCAATAGTGCCAACCAAATTGAAATTGATTAATATCTGTATTTGCAAGCGCATCTAATACCTCGTAAACCGCAATAAGTGCGCATTCTTTGGCACAATAATCATCGACTGTTATTTCAAAATTTCTCATGAATAACTCCTGTGCTTTCTCTTTTGGTGTCATAGCTCTATTTTTACATCTGTTACTAAATTCCTTGAGTAGTGCTCCTCGCCCCAATCACCCAACAAATATACACAGACTAATGAATCTAACCAAGCCTGCCTGTTCCTAAACGACTCTAGTGGCTCGTAGTGAAAATTGATGTCGTACATTCGGCCGTTAATGACCACCGATTTCCATTCGTCCAGTTCATCGAAGAAGATTGACACCTCTTCAGATTGTTCTACCGACAGGTATACCGACCGATAGAACGGATTTACTTTTGCTTTCATGTGTTGGTTTTTGTTAAAATGTGTTAATAAATGTCGATTTGTGTTGATCTAGTGTTGATTTTTTTTTCTGAAACCCTTGATTTTACTAGGTTAGTGTTAAAATGTTAATTTTTATATACCAATTAGTAAATAAAAAAAATATTATATATATAGTATAGTATTATTATAGAAAAATAAATTCTACAATATTTTAGGGTAAAAATCAACATTTCAACATTCTGATGCGTAACTCGTTATATATCAGCTAGTTAGGTTGTGTTGATTTGAAATAAAATCAACATTTTTCGTCATGGGTCAACACTAGTACCATGATAGTTATACCTAACAGGCTGATTGTCAGATAGGTATGCAAATCTTGAGATATGTCGAGCCTACCCCTACCTAGTACCCATATGCCTAGTATGGATATCATGGCTATTCTTGATATTGTCTTCATTGGTCATCTGTTTTTGAAATGAATAGATATAGCTTCCTCTTGGATAGGTAGCTGTTTAGATAGTTGTCGTGGTCAACCAGCTGGTCTATGTGCTCCAAGACATACCTCTTGACATAGTGATTGATCGAGTCGATGTCGGTGAATCTGAAAGACTCTGCCGTGTCCTCTAGCTTTGTTAAGGGTGTTTGATTGGCCTCCTCTCCCAATGGTAGAGAGAACACAGCGCCACCCCTCTCGAAAGTTTTTTCGCAAAATTTAATTAGGTTCATATCACAATCATCATTTAAGTTCTACAATCGTCTCTAGGTTTATCATCCTGAACTCACGCTTGTGCATGTCGAAGACAACCATTAAACCCTTGTCAGATGGGTTGAAAGACATGCCGACACCCTTGACCCCCTTTCGGACTCCAAGCCGAGCGACCATCCTTCTGATAGAACCATCCTTCTTGATAAAGGTTACAGAGAAAAATCTGTTGCCCTTTGATAAAATTTGTTGTTTCATAGCGGTTTTAAATTTAATCTGATTAGTAATTCTTCAACGGCTAGCCATTGAGCTATTATTCGCTTAGTATATGAGTCATTCAATCCGAATGTATCGGCAGTCTCATCCTTCCATTCTCGCATCTCCTTCTCGTATGCTAGAATGATTCTTGTCATTTCTTCTTGTGTCATCTTGATTTAATTATTAGTGGTATTAGAAACATTGTTAGTGTGGTTACCGAGAACGCTAGGTCTACACCCTCGGTGTTTAGTAGTGGCAAAAAGTATGACAGGGCTAGCTTGAAACCTAGCATACCTATCACTGCGTATGCCATCCTCTGCATCATTGGGTTCTTGTTGATGATTCCAATGAATGTTGTCGTTGCAAATCTGATGGCCAGCATCCCTATGAATACTCCAATCACTATGACCAACATGCTGTCGGTAAACGAGACCGATGCCAAGATGTTGTCGATAGAGAATACTAGGTCCATCATCTCGATTGATAGGACGGTCATCCAAAACGACCTTGTTCTTGCCTTGTGTTGCTGACCATCGTCTCCCTCGAAACCCTTGAGGCATAGGTAGATCAAATAGACCCCTCCCAAGACCTTTAGCCATGACATGTTGATGAGTGCCGATGCAATTAGCAGTGCCAATCCTCTGAACAGGTAAGCCCCCAATATCCCGTAGGTGAGAGCCTTCCTCTGCTGATTCTTTGGTAGTGTGTTGACCATGGTAGCCATGACGACCGCATTGTCTATGCTCAAGATAACCTCAAGCAGTACGATGTTTAAGATTATGAGTATCATTGGTCGTCTAGTTCTGGCATTCCTTCGTAAAAGTAGTCGGGACAATCACTGATGTCCATATCTCTCATGCATGAGTAACAAGTTACCCTTTCGTCATCCATGTGGTGTAGTAGTATCGTGTCGCAGTGGCCACAGGATACCATGTTGATGTTTGCCTTGACCCTGATGTCGTGCATCAGTCCAAGCTGTTCTCTTAGTTTGCTCATGGTTTCTAGTTATTAAATTTTTATCTCATCAAATTCCGTGAACATGGATATGTATTCCAATGGGAATCTCTCAGATAGCTGATAGACCAATATATTATTGTTGTAGCTACCCTCTCCTTCACGCTCCGCCTGAACGATTGGTCGGATGACCTCAGATATCTGCTCGTCCGTAAGTGTGGTCATTAGGAAGAAGTCCTCTTCACTATATGCCGTTGTGTTTATTCTGATTACTCTCATGATTTCTAGTTATTTGGTTATTATTTCTATTCCGTACTCTATTGCTCTTGTTTCGTCTATGTCGCCATCCTTGGTCAGTATGCCTGTCTCGATTAGTCGAGATGCCATCCTACCATAGTGTCCCTGTAGAGACCACGCCATTTCGTTCTTTATTAGTTCTGAGAACAGGTACACCATACCTGCTCCGTCTAGCATACCTTCCTCGTATGCCATCATTTTATCAATCATGTCCATCGTTATTAGTTATTAAATTCGTTATCATCAATGTGGATGCTCCCATCCTCATCGTACCACTCGTCCTCATCTACCTCCTCCCACTCGGTGTAGTAGTACTCGTCTTCGTTGTATGCCTCGTTTAGTATGAACTCGTCAGATAGACTTTCCATACCACCACGACTTCTTAGCCAACTGATTAGGTGTTCTACCTCAGAGAAGTATAGCTCTCCGTCACCTACCACGTATCCTTCGTTCATGCCACGTCCCGTAGCATCGCAACGTCTTGCAAATTTCTCCATGGTTTAAAGGTTAATTTCTTGTATGTATACTCGCTGTAGTCCATCGTCAAGGTGGACATAAAAATCACTTGGATGGTCGGTATAAACCTCCTCAATGAACAGGTGTTCTTGTATGCTGTTCTTTATTTCGGTTAGCCTATCGAATGCCTCAGCAAATGATTCGAAATAATAGTGCTCGTTGTAGTCTAGACAATCGAACACGTGGTGTACTGCAAATAGTGTTTTCATTTCTTTTGTGGGTTATTAATTAATAAAGTAAAATCTATCTCAAATTTTGACATGGCGTTCTTGTACGTGATGGACTTGTAGTCATTGGCGCTTGCCATCTCAGTTATCATGTTGAGTGATGTCGTTCCGTTAGGCATCTCGTATTCAATTAACAGGTGCTCACTATTCACTCCAACTACTACGGCATCTCTGATTCCTTGATTTCTTTTGACTTGAGTCTCTTCTCCAATGAATCTCTTGTTTAGTCTTTTCTTGTGCTCGTTGACAATGTCGTTCATTCTATGTAAGAATAGTTTGCTTACATTGGATGATACAGCTGTAACTTCTCCGAACACATCGTCCGTATCTCCTACATCACGTAAATAGTTAGCAAATGATTTTAGGTCACGTATTGTGGCTGTGTAGTTCTCGTTTATTCTCAGATAAACATATCCTCCTGTATTCATGGTGTAAAGATTTTACGTTCTACAATGTGCATCTCTGCGAATTCTTGCTTGTCAGCGTTGTTGCCGTTGTTGTCTATCCAATGTGGCATCACACGTGGATTGTACGCTACCTGTCCCCTCATCCAAAGGTTCTCGGTAGGATACAGCACAACGTCCTCAGCCATAATCCATGCGCAAACAGTTTTGTTAGCGCCATGGTTGATTTTCATGGCGGTAGAGGGATGATTGTGAAGCTTGCCGTTCACTATTAATGCTTGGAAGTTCGATGGCTCGAAGAACCATACGTTTTTGGTGGTTACGTCTTCCACCCTCCATTTCATGTAGTTCTCACCTTGACCAAGGTGGAATCTTACCTTAAAGTTTCGTTTCATGTTGGTTAATTTTAAATACGTCCATAATCTTTACTCCTTTCTTGTTCATCAGAGCCCACCAATTGCTGAAGTGGTTCTCGTCATTAAATGTCTTCCTGTACGAGCGCATTCCTCCACGGAATGTCAGCTCTATGATGTCATAGGTTACCATCGAAGAATGATTTTTTGAATCTGATTAGGTGACCCTCCTCGTACTTCAGTAGCTCGTCAATTCTTGACCTATCGACATATATAATCCCGTAGATTGGATGTTTAATCTCGTTAATTCCAACGAAGTTTTTGTTGCGTTTTAACTGCTCAGTTATGGTCAGTTGTCTGATTGGTCCGTCTACTTGACGGAATCCTGTGCTGTCGATTATCTTACCTGTTTTCATAGCGTTTTGATTTGTGTTGTGTTTCTTTTTTGGATGCATTTGACTTTGCAATTTTTATAATATCCGCAATAGGCGTTATTTTTAAAATCCTCCGCATATCCTTTATTAAGAAAATCGCACTCCATAACAATACCCTCCTTAGTAATAACCGCCCAAGTAACGGGGGCATTTTTTTTGATAAAATCTTTACTTGTTTTCATGGTTATCGGTTATTTGATTTTAATTCAATTATTTCTTTTAATTCGTCTATCTTTTCCTTTAGCACGCTCATGTTCCATAACAATGTCATCTCTTTTTGATGGTCACCATCAAATTCACTGCTCTGCACACTAACTATCTTTGAGATATTTTCGATGTCCTGTACAACTACTCTTATTTCGTTGTCGATAAATTCTTGTATATTCATGGTTTCCCGTTTTTATGGTTAATACGGCATCTTGTGAATGCCGTTTCGGGTATTAAACCCTCGTCAGTTAACCTGTTTAGATGTCTGATTTCTTGATGAGGATTGCCCCTCCTGTCAATCCTACGGCCAAGATTCCAACCACTATTAGAGCATGCTCGTGGCTGTCCATCATGAACCCTGTTACGCTTGATGTCACTGGAACTACTACCCCGATTATGGTCATGGCTAGACCGATGGTGAAAATTATTGCTTTCATGGTTATATTGGTTATTAATTGCGATGACTGAATGGTATTCTGACCCTTTGTTCTCGGACTAATACCCCGTTTTGAAAGAATCCCCATACCTCGAAGATTCCCTCAATCCTTATGACTCTAGCTTCCATGGTTATTGGATTTTATTGGTTAGTGGTGCTGTAGGTATCGCTCCTATTGATTGGTCATTCCAACAGCACCTAGTACTTGTTTTGAACTTGCACCTCGCTTATATAGATGGAATCGAACCATCACAAGTTCTAGGTTTGCATGCCACGTGAAACTGCATGCCCTCTTCTTTATCCCTATGCTGTGCATGGTGTTGACATCAGCCATCTGAGTAATGTACTGATTGCCGTAGCTTTGAGGAGTCTTGATACTTACCCCGTACTACCCTAGGTCTGACCTACCCTGTTAATGTTTATTGTCTTACCATGATGTCAAAGAACGTCCCATCTCACATTTATGACTGAACTACTTTAAACCATCTGACCTTGTGTTGACCTCCGAAGAGCACCCTGTTAGACTTTATCGTTTCATTCACCTGTAGCATACTGATTCGTCATCGTAACGTCTATAGGCTTGTCGTTATTTCAATAGATACTAGCTTGGAATTTATTACCTTCTGCCTCACCTTACTTACTACTTTCACCTTGTCACAATGCAGAGGACTAAGTATTGGTCATAGTGGTCACCGATGTATAGTATCTAAAAATCCTGTCGGCTCGTTTGCCTTACATCACAAAGAACGTAACTATATTTCGATTTGTTACTATTATTTTTGACAAATATTTTAAATTACGTGTTTCTACGTAGAAGACCTAAGTGTTTCTACGTAGTCCATTTTATAAAAAAAACGCAGATGTCATGTTTGGGACACGGGTTAAAATTAACGAAACGTAATACAGGTAAGGCTTTCAGAGTATTATATAGAACAGGTGCATAAATCGTAACCTAAATTGGATGGTCAACAGGTCTTGCCCCACCTTTATGGACGCATAACAGGTAGGCCAAACGACAGGGCGAATGGATGGCCGAGCCAACAGCAAGTGTTAACGAATGTTAATTCTATTTAACATAATGGAAGTTATCAATCAACAGGCAGACCGACAGGCAGACAGGTCGGTTGGTTGTTCGGTTGGTTGGCAGTGCTACCCACCTACCCTAAAATATGTATACATACATATCAATCGTTCGGTCGGCCGTCAGATAGGCTGACCATGAAAAGCTAGAAATTCCGACCATAATTTCTGAAATCAGACCCCCCCCTCTGATTTAAAAACCGTTTTCCTTTCCGACCGAGCTGCGTAGAATCTGGTTCTTACCCAAATATTCCGTATATTTGACAAAAAAAAGGTATGGCCAAATCTAGGAAGGAGTATCCAAAACCAAAGAGCAGAAAATCGATCAAGCGAGTCGACAATATGATAAAAATAAATGATAAAAAAATCGCTAAATTTGTAGAAGAATATGCTACTAGAAATTCATAATACTATACCTGTCGGACTGAATCTTGGTTTCGAGATTTACAGCAAAGATGACGAGTATGATCACCATGAGGTACATATTAATTTATTAATTATAAAATTTGTTTTCAAATGGCAATGAATAAATACGGGAGACTATCAAATTCTATCCCATCTACAACTTCAACAACTAAGCCACCTAAAGAAGAGGGCACGCAAAAAAAAATGTATACCGAAGAAGAGTTCGTAGCAAACAGTAATGCGGCTCGTGCCTATGAGGATGAGTTAAAGGCTTACGAAACAAATCTTGATACATATAAAAAGAATTTAGCCTTATATTCTAAGGGCCCAGACGCAATAAAAGAATCGGCTGGAGATATTAAATTAACAGAGTTTAACGTAAAGGGTGGTAAAAAGAAGGTTGTTGGTTCTGATTCATTTTCTGCTGAAAAATTTAATGCCGATTTAGATAAAAGTATAAAGTCTGGAGACGTTGTGGATCTTTATGATAAATCAATAGATCCTACTACGAGGAGATTAATATTAAATTCGAGCACTCTGTCTGGTGAAGTTAAGCCTGACGTTTATGGCAAGGTTTCAAAAGTGTATATTCCAAAAGGGACTAAATTCACAAACTACAGCCAGATATATGGTGAAAACTTTAATCCAGAAGAATACTATAAAGCATCAAAAGGTAAAAACTTTGACAAGTATTTACAAGACAAAGGATATGTAGGTAGATCTTTTGTTGCTAGGACTGGTGCTAGTATGTACTATGAAAAACCAACCGAGCCAATAAAGCCGACCCCTAAACCTATAGAAAGGATAAAAGGTAGCCAGGTAAAATGGAACCCTATAGAACTACCGAAAGCGACTCAAATTGAAAATAAATACAAACCACTATCTGTTGCGGAAGCACCAAAAGAAGGTAATTGGAATAATCCAGAGCCAAAGGGCTACAAAACAAAGAGAGAGGTAGTTAAGAGCAGAGAGGGTGGCCAAGACAAAAAGGTTAGCCCATTCTCTACCGTGCTTGTCCCCAAGAAAGATGGCGGAGGGGTCAGGAAGATGCCAGCAATACTAGTTGGAAAAGAAAAGGTTGAGACCGAAAAGGCAAAGGGCTGGAGATATAAGAGAGAGGAAAGACAGGCAAAAGCATTTTACGCTCCAAAAAGTGATTTAGGGCATGGTGGATACTACGAGATGGGCGACCAAGCGTTTGACGATCAAGGCCAATCTGTAGATATGTCTAAAGTTATAAAGTCAGACCTTAAAAATATTAAGGCCGAAAGAAGTAATTGGAAACAAAACACAAGCCTTAGCGGATCTGAAAAGAGAGAGGGTTTAAAAGAATACAGGTCAGACATTAAACAGGCTAGATTATCTGGTAGATACGCTAAAAGAGGTGACCTTAGCTCTGCTGGAGATGAAACGTGGAGGGAGAGCGACAAGTCAAAGTTAACATATTTTACTCCAGATGTTAAAAAAACTGGAGATAGTGGGGCAATGAGTGGATACACTAGCGCTGCAATGCAAAATATTGAAAGAATCAAGTCTCTTAATACGGCAGAGGGTCAAAATAGATTAAATGCTTCGATAACAAAAAGGACTAAGTCAGAAAATTTCATCAAGGCTGCCGAGGACAACGCTACAAATCGCAACAGCACTCAGGCCAGGATGGCACTTTTCCCTGGATGGGGTAAAAAAATAAAATAAATCATCCAAAATTTCTAAAAATTGGGGTCACTGACCCCTTTTTTTGTTTACAGTAAACAAAAAATTACTAAATTTGGTGTAAAATTTAATAAAATGATAGTAAAGGAGATCCATTTTGGCGATGAAGGCCAAAAAAAATTAAAGCTTGGCATCAAGAAGATTGCTGGGGCGGTAAAGAGTACTCTTGGCGCAAGAGGTCGGACTGTATTAATCGAGTCAGAGCAGCACGTGGGGGGAATTACAGTAACAAAGGACGGTGTAACGGTGGCAAAGGCTATCAACTTGTACGACCCGACCGAGAACCTGGCCGTCATCATGATGAGGCAGGCAGCAGACAAGACGGCAACAGTGGCTGGTGACGGTACAACGACATCAATTGTCTTGGCAGAGGCTATAATTGACGCATCTGACAAGTATCTAAAGCCCGACCACAATGTAACCGAGGTGATACGCAAGATAAACGCCATCACCAAGAAGGTCGTCTCTATTTTAGATAAAAAATCAAAAAAAGTAAACGGCAGGAGGCTGTATGACGTGGCCACTATATCGTCAAACAATGACCACGAGGTGGGCAAGATGATCGGTGACGCATTCTCAGAGGTTTCTCTTGTGACCGTTGAGAACAGCATGAACTCTGAGACAAGGGCCGAGATTATTAATGGGATGCGTATCGAGAGAGGATACACGTCACAATACTTTGTGACTGACGCAAAGAAGCAGGAGTGTGTCCTTGACAACCCGTACGTACTTATATGCGACCACGAGATCAGCAACATATCAAACCTAGAGAAGGTACTCGCTCCAATTGTCTCTCAGGGCAAGTCGTTGCTCATCATTGGCACATTAGGGCCAAACGCACTTCAGACGCTAAACGTGAACGTGTACCAGGGCAAGATTAAGGCGTGCAATATTATTCCTCCATCCTTTGGATACAGACAGAAAGACCTGCTGAAAGATTTAGCGGTAGCCCTTGGTGGCACATACTTCAGCGATGACACTGGTGACGATCTGTCAATCATATCTCTTAGCGACCTTGGAAGAGCGTCAAAGGTAATTGTAAGAAAGGACATGACCGTGTTTATGCACCAGTCTGAGTTTAAGTCTGACATTGACAACCACCTTGCTGATTTAAAGGGAATGATAGACCAGACAGACAGCCAAGAGGACAGGGAATTCTTAAGAGAGAGGATAGCCAACATATCTGGTGGAATAGGGGTGATATATGTCGGTGCACAGAGCGACATTGAGCAGAAGGAGAAGAGAGACAGGATAGATGACGCTGTGTACGCTGTGATGGCGGCACTAGAGGAGGGCATTCTTCCAGGGGGTGGGATTGCCTTGGCAGAGTGTGCATCGTTGATAGATGACCACGAGGACGTGGCGGCTAAGATCATGTATGACGCACTAATATCACCATTCAATCAGATTCTAGTTAACGCAGGCAAGAACCCGAAATCTATCGCACTCAATATGCTTGAGAACAAGGGATGGGGATATGACGTAAAGAATGATGTGGCTGGTGACATGATAAAGATGGGGATCATTGACCCGACCAAGGTCACAAAGAATGCACTACTAAATGCTGTGTCTGTTGCGACCACAATAATGAGTACTAACGCAATTATAACAAATATCAGAGCAGATGAGAGTTCTAAATAAGTTCATACTAATCGAGAAGATTGTAGAGCAGAAAAAATCAAGCAGCGGACTAATACTTAGCGGTGACGAGTACCAGGACATGAGGTACCAGTACGGTATAATCGTTGAGCCAGGGATCAATGTTGTAGGAATGTCAAACGGTGACAAGGTGATGTACGACAAGGTTCACTCATACGAGGTCCTAATTGACAACAATAGGTTTACTGTTGTTCAGGAGAAGGACATTGTTTGCGTTCTTTAAAGTCTGAGTTAAATCTCTTTATAGCGTGGGCTAGCATCCTCTCGGAGTAAGAGGCGTTTGGTTTCATTACCTTATTTCGTCTTGGTGTCTCTGGGAAGGGTTCTAGCCCAGTTAGCTTTCTATACATACTGGCTATCATCTTTTTAGACTGGAACGATAGCTCGTACAGGTTGTACTCTCCGTACCTTCTTTTCCTCCATATTGAGATGAACCCCTCTCTAAGTAGTCTGTCAAATCTTCTTTTATCCCAAGACATAAACGATGCGTACTCGTTAAATTTTGACCTGGTGAATAGTTTCTCTGAGTACAGGTACAATAGCATATCAACGTCTGCAGATGACTTTAGCCCGTACTGGAATATGGCCCACTTTCTAATCATCCCCCAGTTCTTAAGAAAGTCGTACTTGGTATCTCTGCCATAGTAAATAGCGTCAACACGCTTCTTTCTCTTTTTAATTATTCTCATTTTTATTATATTTGTACTTTAAAACAAAGTTATGAAAAATAGATCTACAAAGACAACCACAATAACGCCAATTGAAAAAAATGTGGCATATGCTGAGGCGATGGTAAATTCAGTTAAAATGGCGACGCAAGAGGGCATTGCCGAGGCTACTGGAGATATGTATAATAAAAATACTTTCAAAAACAACACCGTTGACTTGTTTAACAGAAAGAAGTACGACATCTCAAGAGAGTTTGACGGTAGAGAGGTAGAGGGCACAATGATGGAGCGTCCTACATTAGGGGGTGGCAAGATGGTAGTAGAGAATTTTAACAATATGCCTGGGGGTGGATCTCACACACAAAGGACTAGATTTAACTCTGAGGGTATGCCAGTTAAAAGAACTATCAAAGACAAAAAAATAAATCCACGTGGGTAGTTATGTCTATCGTTGATTGGCCATGATTATAATTAAGAAACACTACGGATTTGGCGACACGGTACAGGCAATAACCAGGGCCACTGGGATTGAAAAAGTTGTAAAGGCCGTGGCTGGAGAGGACTGTGGGTGTAACGAAAGAAAAGAAAAACTAAACGATCCAAACTTATTAATTAACAGAATATTTTATGGGACAGAGCAAGACATCCAAGTACTACGCAAGCAACCCGAAGGCGGCAGAGAAGAGGAGAGAGTATCAGAGGGAGCTGAATAAAAGCGAGTCTGAGAAGAAGTACAGGGCAGAGCACACTAAGGAGAGAAGAAAGAGGGGGATTGATGGCAAGGGTGGCCCTGACGTTAGTATGAAAAAAAATGGTAAATTTGTACTTGAGTCTCCTTCTATCAATAGAGGTAGAAACGGGGCCAATGGAAAAAGCACAAAAAAATAACTTTTAAAAAAAGAATATGCCAGTATCAATACCAGCAGGGACAAAGTTTGAGGCTATTAAGCCTACAACAGTTGTCAACAGAAGATCAGCGTTAGTCAACTCTAACGATCAAACATTTACTATTGAGGATATTGTTGCCGCAGCAGGTGGTGGCACTTTTCCTATAACAAACAACTACATACCAAAGGCTGATAATGCTGGAGGATTAATTGATTCAGGTTTATATGAAGTTATTTTTGCTGGGGACAAAATTTTGTCTGGTTTATATGATGGCGGTCTTAGCTTTTCTACTACTTCTAGTGCTGAATTAATTGTAATCAACAGTGGTCTTCCTAAATTTGCCAGGATTGGTGACACATATGGTTCTAATGGACCGCCTTTTGGAATTGATATTGATTCTGCAAGTGGAGGTGTAAATATTATAACCAACGGTGTAAATGTTTTAGGTTTTAATCAATTAACTGGAGACTATCAAATCGGTGGATCAACTAGTAGATTTGGAATAAAAGATGCCGATACAGTTCACCCAACTTTGCAAGCAACTCCAGACATGATTCAAAATATATTAGGGGTAAATTATCTTTTAATTGATATATCTGGAACTGTATATAAAATACAATTAATTCCTTAATAATGGACAAAGAAAAAGCATTAATAATAATTGAAAGAGCCTTAGACGAGGCTACAAAAAAAGGCGTTTATAGCCTTGTAGATGTGGCCGCTATTTTAAACGCACTTAACACCATAAAAAACGACTAAAGATGGCATATCAAAAATTACAACAAGGAAGAGCTGCTGAGGTAACTCCAGACGATATTAACAAGATACCATACATTGGGTATCCAAGCGAGACATGGCCATGCGTACTTTATATTGGAGTAACTGGTGATGTACGGGTGCTAACAGCTGGCGGTGACGATGTTATATTCTATAATGTTCAAGGGGGGACTGTGCTACCTATTCAAGTAATACAGGTATTTACAACCAACACAACGGCATTACGCATTGTAGCACTTTGGTAAGATGGCTCTCATTAGCAATGAAGGTAATGTTGGGCTAACCAGTACAGTTCTTTACGAGTGCAGGTCTCAAAATGTGTGCGCTATAAATTACATTAGATTTTCAAACTCAGCATCTAACTATGATGTTATCCTACAAAAGTACGTTGCATCAAGCGCTACAACTGTTGACATATACACGCTAACACTAACTCACGGTGACACCGTGACTGACGACATGGTGTACATACTATATAACGGTGACAAGATACTGGCCACAACAACTGACGCAAACACCACATTTATAATCAGCGGAGAAGAGGGACCTAACTTATCTTTCTTAAGATGCAAGTAACTGACGGATCGGGATATATATTTGGGCCTCACGGGCTACAGGTAAATGGAGCTGACGGTAAGCCAAAGGTAATATCTGGTGGTGGAGCAACTCCAACTGGGTACTACCTACAGTATTTAGACGAGATCACTCAGCCATTAGGAGCCGCCAATGTAGGGCAAGAGGTTAGATTCAGAACACCCGATATCACTAATGGTATCAGTATGGTGAATGACACAAAGATAACATTCGCACACACAGGAATATACAACCTACAGTTTAGCTTTCAATTCAAGAACATAGATGTCCAGGATCATGACGTGGTGGTGTGGCTGAGAAAGAATGGTGTTGATGTCTTAGGTAGCTCAGGCTATGTAGATGTTGCGGCATCACATGGAGGTGTACCTGGTCATATAATAGTAGCGTGGAACTACCTACTTGATGTGGTAGGTGGTGATTACTATGAGATAATATGGAGTGGCACGAGCACTGATGTTACTATGGAGTTCTATCCCGCAGGGAGCCCTCCTCCATCTGCAGCCTCTGCTATTCTAACGGTTACACAGCAGTCAGGTATTATGGCAGGCACAGGTATGACAGCATTGAATGGGCTGAGTGCTGATGTACAGACCATCAGTACAGGTACTACAGGCACTGACTTCAATGTTATATCTAGTGGCACTGACCATCAGTTCAATCTACCCACAGCATCAGCACTAACAAGGGGAGCATTGAGTACTACTGATTGGACCACCTTCAACGATAAGCAGACAGCTCTAGTATCGGGAACAAATATCAAGACAATTAATGGCGGATCAATACTAAGTAGTGGTAATATATTATTACAAACTATACTGATTAGTGGGACTAATATTAAGACTGTTAATGGCACATCTTTAATGGGTAGTGGGAACATTAACACCAACCCAAGGACACTAACCAGTATGAACGGGACAAATCTAACAGGCACAGCCAATCAGATAAGCGCATCATATATGATACCTGCAAACACATTGGTAACTAACAACACCATTGATATCAGGAGCTTGTTGACCAAATCAGCAGGTAGTACTACATCTACAGCTAGGATGTACATTAACACTACCAATAGCTTAACAGGGGCCACATTAATAGGTACAGCAGGGGCGATGAACGCTGCTACATATATACAGAAGTTTTGGAGAAGTTTTTTCTATGATGGTACAAATCTATGCGTCTATAACCCTGCCAATGGTATCAGCTCAGATATCACATCAGGCACACTTACATCGGTGCCGTTTAACCGAACCATTAATAATTATCTTATTTTTGCCGTTCAAAACGGTACAACTACACCCGATGACTTGGGACACAAGAGAGTAATAGTAATGCTGTATGATTAGTACATTCACATATAATGGTATTGAGTACACAATCACTGGACCTATTGAGGTGATAGGTGATGCTCAGATTCATGTTGAAACAGACAAGGGTATCATTCTAGTTGATGATACGATGGAGGTATATAAGTACCTAATACAAAATTAAATAGTCATATTTTTCATATCTTTGTTGTTATGAAATATGCATCTGTATTACTCTTATCAATTCTTATATTTTCATGCTCTCTTGAAAGAAGATTAGCAAAGTACTGTCCTCTGTGCACACAGAAAGATAGCGTTGTTACGGTTACACAATACAGAGACACTACAATCAAAATTCCTGGAGAAACAGTATTTATTGAGGACACACTTTTTTGTGACTCTTTGGGTAATGTGTACGCATCTAGATTAGCAGAACGAGATGGAACCATACTTAAGCTTGAAACTAGAATTAGAAACAATAAGTACAAGGTAATTGCAAGGACGGATACAATATACAAGACTGTAGAAGGGAACACTATATACAAGACAAAAATCGTAACTAAAACTCAAAAGCCAGAACGAATTAAATACATACCGTGGTGGGTAAACTTCTTTGCTGTATTGGGGGGAATTTTATTCATCATTATACTAATATATGTCACAATAAAGATTATTAAAAAAAGCATCATACCTATTTCATGAAAACAAAAATAACACTCGTAGCATTGACAATCTCATCATTTTTTGCACCAATAGAGCTAATGGCTCTTGTTTTAATGTTTATAATATTTATAGACACCGTAGTTAAGCTTATATCTCTTAGAAAGATTGCCAGGGAATCAAAAAGGAATTACAGGGATGTTTTTAAGTCTAGAATACTAAGATGCGGATACATATATAAGGCGCTTGGATATTATATTACAGCTGGGGTTATATTCCCACTGGACTATTATGCACTTACCCCGTTTATTAATGGGATGTTAAAGTTCTTAAATTTTGACTTTATGATTAGTGTTCCAGCTATTCTAACTAACATATTGTTAGGTATATTTTCAATCATTGAGCTTTCTTCTATAAATGAAAATTGGTTCGACATCACTGGAAACAATGTCTTAAGAAAAACGTGTGACACTGTTAAGAAATTAAGAAGCGGACTAAAAGAGGTATCAGATACTTACAAAGACATAAGAAACTAATATGAAACTAGACATAAGCAAAATTGTACAGGCAAGATTAGACAGTGATCAATTCTTTGCCGAGGAGTCTAAGAAAACGCAGATATATTTACACCATACAGCAGGGGGTGGTAACGCTGTAGCTGTTTCCAAATTCTGGAACAGTAACGATAGTCGAATAGCCACCGCATTTGTTATCGGAGAGAAGGGAACAATAGTTCAATGTTTCTCGTCCAAACACTGGGCCTGGCATTTAGGTATAGACCTAGAGGATTTCTCAAAAAACGGGGCAAAGTATCAGAACTTAAACAAGCTATCTGTTGGGATTGAGGTGTGCAACTGGGGTCCGTTAAAACTTAAGAACGGTAAGTTCTATAACTACGTTAATGGAGTTGTCGATCCGTCTATGGTTACCCAATTAGATAAGCCATACAAGGGGCACGTTTTGTGGTACAAGTATACAGACGAACAAATCGAGAGTACCCGACAACTTGTAGAGTACCTATGTGAGACTTACGATATACCAAAAGATTATAGATCTGAAATCTGGGACATTGATAAGGAAGCATTTAAGGGAACCCCTGGGATTTATACACACAACTCAGTTAGAAAAGACAAGAGCGACATTTATCCTGATTCTAGAATGATTGATATGTTAAAAAAATTATGAGATTTAGAAGTCATTGGTCAAAACAAACATGGGGTCACGTTGTGATCAAGCTCATACTTGGGCCAATAAGGGTATTTGCCATTGATATCGATGTGTACAGAAATTTTTATTCGATTACTTTTCTTAACTTTACACTTAGAAACAGATGAGCAAAAAATCATTAGAAGTAAAAAAATTCGAGAAAAAGTGTGTGTCTAGGCCAGGTGTTCATTCTAAGACTAAAACATCTGTTTTAAAGGCATCAAAGAATTATAAGAAAAAATATAAAGGACAAGGAAAATGAAAGCAGGAAACTATCAAACTAACTCACCAAGCGTTAACGACTTGTTGTTTGGGACTCAAAGCTCAACTGGTGATACTGTAAATTTTAAGGTTCAAGACGTTGTTAACCTAACACAGGCTCCGTCTGTTGTATCTACAAACGTATTAACAGCTGTAACAATTTCAAACATTAACACATACTTTACTGGAACCGCTGGGGCTCAATTTGATATTACAATGCCAACAGCTAGTTCAAATATTGATGGATTGAAGTACGTTATTATGTCTACAACACTAAGGGCTGCAACAACATGGATTACCCCAGGTGCGTCAATTGTAGGCGCTCCAGCTACGTTGGCAGTCAACACTCCAGTTTGTTTCCAATATAACAACAGCAACACTACCTGGTATATATCTATGTAACAAATTTTGCTTATATTTGTGACATAATTTTAAATTTAATAAAATGGCAAAAGAAAACAAAATCACTCAAGAAGAGTTAGATAAGCTAAGATCTTTAAATCAAACTTACAGAGATCTTAAATTCCAAATCGCTGATATCGAAGTATCATTCGAAAGAATGAAAAGTCAAAAGATGTCGTCATTGGCCAATCTAGAAACATCTGCATTTGATCTGTCACAGTTTCAAGATGAGCTAATATCTAAGTACGGAGATATTAAAATTAATCTTCAGACAGGTGAATATAATTAGAAAAATATCTGTAGGACCAGACTACATGAAGTCCATGCACTACGTTGTTGGTCAGGATGTTCTTAGGGGAAATGGCACCATCGATACAATTTTAATGGAGGACGATCTATCTATATCTATATATATTTTAAATCAGTCAAAGGAAATTGTTAAGTGGAAAAGCTTTTCGTATTCAATGCCAATATCTATTGAGTATAATATAGATTTCTAATGAAATCTCCGCATCATTTTATAGTAACGCCTAACGATAGTAGACGTTACGATAATATACGTAAGTATGGTGACGTTGACTTTATTATAAGTTCATCTCAAGAAGACCACACTGTATCTAACAGATTGGCCATAGTTGTATCTGTACCTATTAACTATGACGGCCCAATAAAGAGTGGCGATCACGTGATAGTTCACCACAATGTGTTTAAGTTCTACTACGACATGAAGGGCAACCAGAAGAGTAGCTGGCACCATTTATTTGACAATTACTTTATAATTGAACCAGATCAGTTATACCTATACAAAGACCCAAACGGTGATTGGATGGCACCGTATCCGTATTGTTTTGTGAGACCAATAGATAATCAAGACAAGATAATCTCAAGCGCTGGATCGAGGGAGCAATTATGGGGGGAGCTTGTTTATTTTAACGACATGCTAAAAGATGTTGAGGCTGGAGATACGATATCTTTTTCGCCAGACAGTGAGTACGAGTTTAGGGTAGACGGAGAGATTCTTTACAGGATGTACAACAAGAACATATGTCTAAAAAAATAGAGTTAATACAAGCGGCAAAGGTAGCTGTAGATGAGCTAATTAAGGTTCTTCGTGAGCCAATTATAACTCACGCAGAGGACGATATATCTGCCGATAAGCTAAAGAATGCTGCATCGGCAAAGAGGCTTGCCTTTGAGGATGCTCTGTACATGTTGGGCAAAATTGATGAGGAGGAAAATAGAGATGTGCAGCAACCTGTTGCACAAATTGATTTTGGTAAGCATGGATTTGCTGAGGGTAAGGCGAAAATAAAAAATGGAAAATAATCTATATACTGTTCTTGAAGACTACGTAAATAAGTCTACAATCTCAAATAAAAATAGGAGAAAGAACTGGGAGTATGGTTATAATAAAGACCACGACCTTGT
>Ga0208784_1000409_pt1 | contig 21161 bp, 23 predicted proteins | sample DEB19_08_DNA_FD_184531 | JGI IMG/M metagenome (GOLD analysis project Ga0208784, IMG submission 184531) | Aqueous microbial communities from the Delaware River and Bay under freshwater to marine salinity gradient to study organic matter... | ecosystem: Environmental > Aquatic > Marine > Coastal ... | reverse complement strand
ATTTGTCGGCTAGCAAGCATTACACTAAAGCGGTTATCCTGAAAAGACTTAAGCATAGTCTTCTGATACGAACGCAGTTTGATACGACGTATACCCTCATCCGTCATAGAGAAGCAATACTTTTCACCAAAGTACACTACATCGGATGCGCACTTAGCCATTTCTTTGAGCTCTTCCTCAGTATACTCAAAGACTATGTCAGCAGCACGTGAATCTATTCGGCCTTCGTAAAAAGGAGAGTAGTCTGCAGCGATACCCATTTCAATGCGCTCAATTTGCTCATTGATTCTCTTGGTATTCCATATCTTACCTCTACTCGACATCTTCTATATTTTCGTTGTTAAGGTCTCCTGATGCACGGTGCTCAGGAACAGCCTCTCGCAAAGTTTCAATTAGTGCGCGTGAACCCCGGAATTGTGTCGTGGATTGAACGTCCTCGTAACTTTCCCCGATAGCTCCAGTAGGCTCTTCTGCCTTTTTAACTCGGTAATCATCTTTGAGGTTTTTATAGTTTTGCTCCATCACAACCATAAACTGTGCTAAGTGTTTTACAATTTCCATCTTAGAACGTTGCAAGGATGCCAGTACCTCAAAAGTTCTTGGGTGAGTATTCCCATTGTCAATCTCTTCTAGCAACTTAATGATTGCATGCTCCGCAGTTTTCATTTGGAACAAAAGGTTTGACACTGTGATATGGTCTACCAGGTTCTTTTGTCGAATGTAAGGTATCTCCCTAATCATGTCCTTGTTGAGGTAAAACTCAGCAATTGAAGTCACGATTTTTTTGGCGCGTGTATCAGCGTCCTTTTTTACTACTTCGTAGTTTAGAAAGCCCGAGCTTCTTTGAGGGAGAACACTTTCAGCCTGCTGCACCAACCCTTTAATCTCTGTGAGATCTGTATCAATTAGTTTTTCCAGGTCATCACGCAGCTGCTTTTCACGTTTGCGCTCATCACTATCTTGTCTTGGCATAATTACTTACTTTTTGCTATAAACGGTAATCGAAGTCTTGGAATAGCATTGTCAATAATGACAGCAAACTGCGAATCCTGTACTATAGTTTGGTTTAGAACTATCATTTGTTTTTGTAAATCATTCTCGGTTTCTTCAAACAATCTGATGTTAGTATACACCATGTTTGCTCCGTGAATGCGGTACCTGTAATTGCTAGCAGACCTATCGTCTACCGTCGTTATCACAGATTTAGAGTATATATTCTCCAAGTCTGTGGTCTGTGCGGGAGTTGGAGAGGTTTCGCTCCATTTGCGCACCCATAAGTCCAATGAAATTTGTTGGTATGTATTGCTTACATTAAAGAAGAAGCCGTACCAACTATCCTCTACCAGGTTGTTTTGTAGTATAAAGATGATATCCTCATACGTTGATTTGAAAACGATGAACCTTCCTGCGTAAGAGGAGAGCTTCCAACCGCTTTGTCCATCCCAACCGTCCATAAAGATTTTTTCGTATGTAGGCTCTAAATGATAGCCACTTGTAACTGAGGTGCTAGCCCAGTTAGGGAAGTATGAGTCTAAGTACTGTATAATTTCGTTGCGAACTTCCATCACAATAGTAAAACCTCCAACAATTTGTGTACTTGAAACAAACGTTCCGTATAGTGTTAGTCCATTGAATCGGCTAACTTTTAGCAAGTCACCAGGTTGATAGTTGCGCTTAGGCAGTATAGAAAAACTTATCGGCGTGGTAGTTGCGCCAGGCGTGCCCTTAATGATGGAACCTTTAACGACATCTTTAGGAAGCGTAACTCTTGGTTTAATCTCTTTAAACCACCCACACAAAGCTCTGTTTGCTTCGGATGTACCAGGAAAGGTCGAAAAAGCTTTATACGTCACAGCAATAGGATTGTCTAGAACGTTAAAGATAGAGCGAAGGTCATATTGGCTTTCCGACAATATGTTACTCCAGTTCTTTAGCTGCTGTTCCACGATCACCAGGTCGTCGTTTATAGTTTGTCGTATTGGGTCATAATATCTCGAACCAATCTTTTGGTCGTACTGTTGGGGTTTTGTGTCTTGAATTTCTTCTTCACGAACCTCTTCGCCAAACTCTTCTTCAGTATCAGCAGTAAGAGAGTCAAACTGCTCACGCAAATCCGTAGGCTCGTAACGATTTGACTTTGGCGCGTATTTTTTCAAGGAAACTTTCCAGTACACCTCCTTCTGCATAATGTCACGGAAAAGGTACGAGCTTTCTACTTCGTAAATTCTGTCTGTTATTGGAAAGTAGACGATGTCATGTTGCTGCGGAGCGGTACCCACACCAAAAACACCTTCATAGTACTCCTTAACAATATGCACTTCAAAAGGCATTTCAAAATCTAGCCCAAATGGATTGAAGTTGATTTTGCTATCAGGAAACTCGTTGTTTGGAACAAGAACTTTTACACAGCATGGGTCATCCACGTCATAAAGTGTCCACTCATGCAGTACTACATCGCGGCCAACAGCCATAGGCACAGCACGTGCATACATCACGTCGTGGCCAAACATCTTATTTATTGTTGCACTCAGCTCTTTGTACAACACAACTGCTGGATTTACGTCGTAAGGTTTGAACGTAAAGTTTTCAATCTTTGTTAAATTGCTGATATTACCTCTATCACCAACTAGCATAGGAGGGTGATAGCCTAAATAAGGATCTAGAGCATCTTCTGTTTGCTCAAATTCTAACATTACATCCTCAATGGTAATAGGGCCTCCGCCTATCAGAGTATACCGAAAGTCTACAAACAAGTCTTTGGTTGGGTCTAATATGATGCGCGTGAGATTTTCCGTGGTAAGGTCCATCCAGGACGCCTTCACTCGATTGTTAGTGCCCCATCTAAATTCTTTCTTTAGCTGACCGATTCCAGTGATAATTTCACTCCAACCTGTCATTTTGGTAACGTATCGAAAAGGCTTGTTTTGGGTTATCCTAACATATTCCCCAATGCTGGTAAGAGTCGTTGTGCAGCTCAATTGTGATATACTTTTCTTTATATATCACCGGTCTAGTTTTTAGACTATCTCATCAATGACGCCAAGTTTAAGAGCCTCATCAGCTGACATAAACCAATCAGTCTTGCGCTTATACACCTTTTCTAATTTGGATGGCGTAATCTTGGTCTTTGAGATTGTCATGTCCTCAATTTTTTTCTGTAGCCTTTTGGCCTCTTTAAGGTCATCTTCCATGTCTGCGACTTTTCCCCAAAACCCTGTAGATACTTGGTGGTACAGAGGAGTTGCGTGCTGATAACCAAATCTCTTATGCCCATGAATAAGAATGATAAATCCACAGCTCATTGCACAGCCGGTAACGTATGTATGCACTGGTGTTTGACTTTTTTCCATAACACCAATCAAACCAAAGCATTGGTAAACCGCACCACCATACGAATCAATGTAGATTTTAATTGGCTTCGGTGTATACACTATGTCATGAACAGCGTAAAGCTTCTTTAGGTAATCGTCAGACTCGTTGATCTCGATGATTTCTTTAGACAATTTATTCATGCTTTCCTGATTCACCTGGGAAGCAAGATACAAGTTTCTATCTTTTGGTTCGGGTATTGAAAATGTTGTTGCCATTATTGTTGTGTTAGTTGTTCAAAATCTTTTAGCTCTTTTTCCATGCTTTGTCCTAGCATCAGAATTGCAGTATCTAAGTCTCTTCTTGATATTTTGTATGTTTCGCAGTAAGAGCGCATTACTTCATCGCTCACAGGTTGAACAGCTTTCTTTTCAGCTTTAGCCTTTGCAGTCTTTACATACATCCAATTTGGGGTACGGTTATACTTTGCAGATAGCAGTGTTTGCCAAAAAGTAACTGCTTGCGCAGGATTTATCTTTATGTGATTAAAGTAGGATGCCTGCACTGGAAAAGCAATGCTGCATAGCCTATTTACCATGAAAAAATGTTTTGCTCTCTCATGCATCTTGGTTTTCTTAAACTCTTCTGGCTTAGAAACCATTCCGTTAATGAATTCAAATAAGTCGCTCATACCTAATTTATATTTTCCTGTTGTAAAAAGGTTTTGATGAGATCTCGCGCTATCACAGCCTTTTCAAAAAGTTCTTCATTTACATAGTACTCTAAAGCTATTTCAAGGCTATCTAATATCTCATCTCTGTGAATTGACACATCAGCGTAAGGCAGACTATCTCCAAAGCTTTCGTAAAAGTTAATGAGAATTTGTTCTTCTTTCTCTGTGTTAACCATTAATGCGTTTGCGCCTTCTAGCGTTAGGTCGTGCATTAAAGTCTTTCTTGACTCAGACCATTCAACGATTGCATCAGGGTCTGCTGCAATTACGATTGTTAGTGGTAGCGCGCTCATTACTTAAACTTTGAAAAGATATCCGCTTCAAAAGTTCTTCCGCCGCTAATAAAGCGAGTACCTTCAAGTAGGTAATTCATATCATAAGCTTTTGCGCTTAGCATTTTAGGGGAATCACCGCTATATGATGCAGCCCATGCCTCAATAATTTCGCTTGGGATAATTCGATGGTCTAAGTAAACCAATCTTAGATTTCTTTCCAGCCTTGGTCGAATTGCGTCAGCAGTAGTTGACTGTTTACAAACACTGTTTAGAGCGTTTGATATTTCCTGTGCTCGATGTGGAAGTTCAAAAACATCCTCGATAGGTTTCATCATTTGCATTACCTCGTATATTCGAGCGGCCTTTGCCGGCGTAACACGGAAAGTTTTTCCTTTGCTTTCCCACGTCCATATCGGAGGAACAGTATCTCCCGCATCGCCAATAATCACCTTTTCAAAGATAAGGTAAGCCTCGTCAATTTCCTCCACTGGAATGCTGTTAGCGGCTTCTGCAATAAGGTCTTTGCTGCGGTTCATAAAAGTACTAGCATCGAACAAATCATACTCTTCCTTTTTTAGCCACTCAGTAAACCCTTTAGGAGCTACAATCTTACGGCTTTTAGAGTTAGGGTTGTAAACCACTACATAGTTTTTGCCGTTGCAACGAACGCATTGTGTTAAGTCACGGTCACCGGTGATAATGATGCTGTCCTCTCCGTTTTTGTAGAGTTCGTCAGCCCAAAGATACATAAGGTCATCACCTTCAGCTCGTTCCTCCTTAGAAACGATAAAGCCTTTTTTCTTTAAGATGATAGCAAACTCATTCATAAGTTTGTAGAAGCTGTCCCAATCAATTGGTGAGTCGCCTTTATCACGATTTGTTTTGTAACCACCATCCTCAATTTCTACTTCCTTTCTCCAAGACTTGGAATCAATAGTAAAGATGATACGGCTTGGGTTTCCGAACGTGCGAATTGAGTGAGCCATGTCCGTGGCTATCTTGCGAATAAACATCTCCTGGTCCTGTCTGGACTCAAGAGTTTTTCCGCCATTTCCGCTATAGCCTCCAAAAATGAAGAGCGTTTTGTAAAAGAAATAGTTCCCGTCAAATATAAGGTTCATATTGTTATTTTTTGTATAGTATAAAATTAACCAAAAGTTTTTACATTTGAAACTTTTGGGCGCAAAAGATATTAACAATTAGTAGCCTAGCCCCTTAATTGCATCTTTTACGTTTCGCTCAAAGCTATTCATAAGTACTGAGAGCTCGTTGATTGCCGGAAGATTTCCCTGGAAGATAAATTTTCTTTGAAGTAGCCCTGTGCTATCGACTGCATACATGTATACACGTGGTCCTACCTTAACTACGTCAAATTTACGAGGATCCATTTGTGGATAGTTGCTCTTAATATACGCAACTACGTGACTAGTTCTGTGTATTCCCTGTGGATTCATTGGTATCTACTCCTTCAGTGTTTTCAATTTTGTTGTAAGTTTTCTTACTGCGAAAGTGTTTAGCAAAGTAAGAACCTTGAGATTCTGCGCCGCAGAAAGCTTGATACTCTTCTTCGGTTACGCCTTCATAGCTGTATGCTAGCTCGTTGCTAAATACCACGTATAGTGTTTGGTCATCCGGCGTGTACTCAGTCCACTTAATTAGTGAAGAGTCCCAGCTGCGGCATTCTGTTGTTGTTACTTTCATATTTAGGAATTCATAATGATTTGACATTCGTACACAGCAGCAACCATAGAAATTGCTGGGTCGATTACTGTTACTCTTTGTGATTGATAGTGTGCTGATTTGATAACCACCTGAGGAATTTTATGAGCAAGGTTTGGTTGATTTTCTCGAATATATTCCGGCAGTTCAGAGCCTAAAGACGCCAATACATCGTCTACTTTACTCCCATAATTAACCATCATAAACTTGTATGTTTCTGAAGGGTCGGCCTTTGGTGAACATACAAGTTCAAAGATGTCACGAAAGGAGTAGTTTAATTGCTTTACATCTTCTACTTTAATCTCGGTTACTCCTTGAATAATGAAGTTTTGTACCTTATTGAGTATCGAACGCATATCCGGAAAGTTACGTTTAACAAACTCAATAACCGCGTCTTTCTCGATAGTAATACCTGCGTTCTTTAAAATTGCCCATGTCCGTTTAATGAACTCCACCATTACTTCCTTCTCTTCCTCCTTGTTGATAAAGTCAAAGGAGATACAGGTAAACCTTGATTGTACCGGTTCTGGTACTTTGTTAATGTAATTACATGTTCCCACAAAACGAGCGGTTGCAGCAAATTTTTCAATAGTGGCGCGTAGGGCTTTGTAGAACTGGTCTGAAGCGCCATCCATCTCATCAAGGATGACCACCTTGTATTTTTCACCGCCATCTAATAATGATATGGTTGAGCACCAGTTAGTAATTTTTTCGCGAATAACGTCCACAGAACTTTCATCTGAGACGTTAATGTATAGGTATGGATAGTTTCCAGCTAAAACTTTAGCCAACGAAGTTTTTCCTAAACCCGGCGAACCGTAGAACAGGTAGTTTTGGTGCAGCGCGCCGTCAGCAATAGATTTGCGGATGCGGCTTGGGAGTATCATTTGCTCCAGGTTTTTTGGACGGTACTTCTCAGTAAAGAGTTCTTGTATCATATGTTGTTATTTCTTTAGCTTTTATATTCACAAAGTATACTTTAGTTCTTGGTTATACGGCATATTTACAATTTCCATTACTTTTGGGGCTCCTCTGCATTAAGCTTTTTATAGTACTCGATCTTACTTGTTTCGACCCTCCAGACTCTTTTTCTCAACTCTGTACTAGAGTAATCATGGTCACGTTTATTGTAAATGATTTCGATGCCGCGGTCTCTGCATATTTCCTTTGCAGTAAAGTCTCTTCCCATGTAATCGCTTCCAATAATACGTGCATTAATTGGATAAGACTTAAAGATTTCCTCTAGTTCAATCTCTGTAACATACGGTATGATCTCATCAACGTACTTTACAGCCTTTAACTGAGTGTATCTTTCAACTACAGATTGTATGGGTTTGTTTTTTTCGGGCCTATCTAGTGTTGGGTCTACTTGAAGAGCGCAGATAAGGTAATCGCAATGCTGCTTGCACTCTTCCAACATTAAGATATGACCTGTGTGCAGCAAATCAAAAGTACTGCAGGTAATACCAACTTTCATAAGATTTTTAGTGTTTATATACACCTAGCGGAATTTGGTTCCACCTAACCAATATGTAAGAGTCTTTTTGGTTCCGGAAACTACTGGTTCTGTGCTGTGTAGCAAGTATGAGGGATGAATAATGAAAGTACCCTGTGATCTTGGAACTGAATAGCCGTCCAACATATACGTTAGGTTTCCGCCTCGATAGTCGTCGCTGGAGCTTAGTTGAACTGTGACTGTTAGCTTTCTTCCCAGAAAAGGAGGAACATCGGCTATGTCAAGATGCCAACTGTGAAAGTCGCCTTCTCCATATTCACAGTACATAATGCGCTCCACCATATCAAGCGGCTCCATTTCAAAAGACTCGTCGTTGTACATATGTACTATGTCGTACAATCTACCGTACAACCAAGCGGTATTATCATTGAAAGGAATCCAGGCAAGTTTAAAGGACGCGACGTTATCATCCTTTTCACCGTAGTTCACAGTGGCTTCTGATGAGTGCAGAGCATCAATGATTTTTTCTATGCTAGTTATTTCCTCTTTGTCTAAAACATCTTCTATAATAAGAGGTGATGTTAGAAAGCCTACTTTTCCTTCAAGAGGGTTGCTATCAATAGCTATCATATTTTTAAGTTTACAGGGTTACATGCCTCCCATGCTCGCATTTTGCATTTGTTGAGCAAGCTTCATATCCTCTAAGTCTTGCTGCGCTTTATCTTTCGCAATACGTTCGTTAGATGCAATATCATCTTGTGAAAGCTTGAGGTATTTCTCAACCACAAATTTTGGCATAAAGTATGGAACATCCACGTCCATACCTGTGGCATCTTTCTTCTTATCCATGATACCCATCATTGATGTAGCAAAGTCAACACGCTTCTGCATAATGTCCATTTGCTTCATTTCTTCGAAGAGGTTATCTTTGTTGAATGTTAATGAAAGAGAAGCCTTAAAAAGCTCGTCTTCTGCCAACTCAGGGTACTTTAGACCCATTTGTATGTACAAAGGCTTAAGAATGATTTCCTGGAAGATGGAGCGTAGACGAACAATAAACTTAAAGAAGCGGATCTCTTCACGGTCGATTCCGTCTGCACTCATAGTATATTGGCCTCCACCGCCACCGCCCATTTGCTTATCAAAGCGTGATGAAGGTATTTTGGAGTCCTCGATGATTTTGTTCTTAAAGTAACTTAGAGCTTCAGTATCGCTAAGGTCAAAGCCTTCGCCTCCCATTACTGAGATATCCGGAGACTCACCATTTTTTGATGGGAAAAGATAGTTTTTGTAAAACTGCATAGCCGGTGCACCGTTAATACTAAGTTCACCAGAATCCTGATCTAGGTTGATATCCTCTTTATAGATGTTTATCATCTCGGCTAAAGATTCTTTAGCCTTTTGTGGAGACTTGGTACCGATTGGAACTACCATCTTGAGACGGAAAGAGGAGTTCATAATGTTCCAAATGATACGGCTATTTTCCATGATACGTAATAGGTTGAAAGAACGAACCATGCGCTCCACGTAGGATACACGGCCAGTAAAGTTTCCTTTGGCGTATGATATGTAAATAATCTGCGAATCCAAAAGAACACGCTTCATTGAAGGAACATCTTCGTATTGTACCCAGATTTTTTTGTATGTGCCATCGCTCGTCTTTTCAACACCTGGTCTAAGCGATATTGGGTCCAGCTCTTTAAACCCAACTATGTTTTTTCCGTCCGGGTCATAAATAATCTCGAATGCAATGAAGCCGTCAATTAGTAACTGACGAAAGTAAGCCCATGCATCGTGCCCTTCAGAGAAGTGAAAGTGGCTATAAATTTTCTTGAATTGTTGATTGATTTCTACCGTTATCTCATCTTGTCTTTCAGGTGAAATAATTTCCCTAACGCGTGATACGTCGGCGGTGCAAAAGTAGTTTGAATCGTCATATACCACAGCTTCATCGGCTATGGTATCGATGATGAACTCTATTTCTGGGTTCATTGCAAACTTTCTTAGATAGTCTCTTCGTGCCTTATAGTCCTTGTCAAAAAATGCAATAAACTTTTTCTGACCTACATCGGCCAAGGCCAAAGAATATAGGAATTCTTCTGGTAAGTAACCCTGGTTTCCAAACTCCGCTTCGGTTACACCGACAGCACGAGATTGTTTGACGACCATATCGTCGTATCGCATTCCCAGGTTAGCTAAGTTCTTAAGCCCCTTGGAAAGCTGACCAAATATAGGGTTCACCCCGATTCTATCTATAAATCCTGCCATAGTTTGTTATTTTGTATATATCTAGCCGCCAGGCTTGGTATATTTCTTCTGTGATTGTTTTGCTTTTTGCTCATTAGGAACCTTCTTAATCATCTTAGGTTGTTCTTTCTGGTACAGCGACCAAACTTCTTGTGGGCTCTTGCCTTTAAACTCTTTTGGAATAATGTAAGGCAGCATTTCATAGTCCTCGGTTTCTACTAGTACCGGCTGCTTAATGCGGCCAATAATGTAATTTCTAAACGCAAAGGAATATGCTATTTTTCCACCCTGACCAAAAATTTTGTAAGTCTTAAACCAGTCGGTTAGCGTTTGCCAAGCAAGTCTGTAGATGCCTATTTGGTTTTTTGCCAGCTTTTTTTGCCCTTCAGCAATATCTTGCTTAAAGGTTTGCATGAAAATGTCAATTACCTGCACCCGAGCCAACTCAGGTAAAAAATTGATGTTTAAGCCCTGTACGCAAAGATTACCAGCCTTGCTAGTAAATTGTGAATGCATAAGAACTATAGGGCGTTTATCGTAATAAGATAGCCAATCCTTATGCAAAGGGTCATATTGAAAGGTATAAATCCTTCCTGGCATGAAGAAATTTAGCTTTCTTGCCAAGAGCCTTTCCTGATCTTCCAAGAAGTCGTACTCCTCCCATGGCCGCTTTACGTACTTGGCCTCAAACTTGGGATATGCATCCTTGCGTAGTTTATCTTTACCCTTTTGTGCCCTGTAATTTTGCGTAAAATCGCCAGAACCTGGGGTGGTTGACGGTGTACGCTGCGGAAGCGGGTTTATAGGTTTGTTATTTCTCATTACTTACCAAACAAAAATTCATCGGTCACCAAGATAAATTGGAAGCCTCGTGACTCTGCATACTCTTTAGCTGCAGCAAACTTTGCACGGTTTACAAGCCACGTCTGCAAAGCATAATTATAGTTTTTTAGCTTTTGTGTGCTATGCTTTACACCTTCTAATACTGGTTTTGCCAGTGAAGACGAAGGCTTAACCTCAGCTAGGTAATCTACATATTCTTCTTTCTTCTTTACGCGCATGTAAAAGTCCACGTAATAGTTACGTGGTTTTGCTTTTGCTGGCTCATCGAGTGGACTGTAGTATGGAATAGCAACCGGTTCAGAAGACCATTTCACAACCTCAGGTGTGTGGTCACAATATCTACAAAATCGATACTCCCATGAAGAACGATAGATGATTTTGCTTGGATCACCTATATACTTTTCAGGGTTAGTAAGCTTGTAGTACCCTTGGCGGTACGTGCCCATTGGGTTCGGCTTGTTAGACTTGATGTTACTCATGCACGTATCAAGTTTTTTCTAGAAGCTATAAAAGTTCTCGTTGCTCAGTGAAACTTTTTTTGTTGCGCTAAGTGGATGTAATTTTCTCCAGCCTTTTGCAAAACCATGTTTAATGATTTGTGTATAATAAGCAAAAGGATACTTTGATTTTTCTGGGTTGTAGCTACGCCAATACTTGATAACATCCATCATCGCAAAAGCTATGCAGTCTTTGCGGTCTTCCTCATCTTTGTATGTAAGCTTCTTAGACGATTCTTTTGCCATCAGCATCAGCATATCAACTGCCTTGGGGGTAAGTTCATCTCTTTCTTTTGAGAGTAAAATTTCTTTCTTAAACTCTTCAGGGTCTACGTAATTTGCCATGTTTTAGTTTGGTGTTGCGGAGGCTATAATGTCACCTTCATCCTCTAAGGATTTCACATAACTGGAAAGTTCAGCAATTGCCACATCAATCGAGTCAAATGATACCTTGGATTCTTCGCGAACAGTAGTTTTTACCTCTTCAAGCGTTCCAATTATGTGCTTTACGCTATCGGAAAGTTTCATGATAAAGCCCTGTTCGTCGCTAGGCTCGTTTTCTCCTGTTTTTACATTGTTATTAACGTCGTTTTCAGAATTATATACACCGTATTCATTTAGTTCTCTTCCTTCAACCAGAACGTTAGTTAAAAACTTTTTTAGGATTGTTGCTTTTTCTGAGCCACCCACCATGATTTCAACTTCATCGTTATCGCCTTTAGTAGTGTAGTCGGTAGCTTTTACCAAGACTTCATCTCCAGCCTCAGGTCCATTGTACGAGCCTAAAACCTTTCCCTTAACAAAGTCATTGGCCTCACGAATCCCGACTGTTGCGCCATCACCTTGGGTGTTTATCTCAAGGTCATTGCCAGGTCGTGCTTCAGAGGCCTTCTTAGTGACTTTTATTTGTGTGGGATCAACCTCGTGGGTCTTTCCGTCTTCGTCTTTGATTGTTAGAGTTTTAGAGGCTTGGTTCGCTCCTATAACTACTGCTTTTTTTTTAAGTGCTCAACTTCGTCGCCGACGCTTGCACCCAAACCTTCTTGAACTGTGGTCAGTTCCTTTTGACGATTGTGTATTTCGTAGTAGACAGATTTTACTGCGTCAATTTCGCTTTCTATCATTGCCAATACTTCTTTTACCTCATCAGACTCTTTAACATCTTCATCATCGATGCCTTCGATAAGAGCGCGTCTTTCTTCTAGGTATGTAATGGTATCAAGAAGTTGTTTTTTGCTTTCATCTAGTTTTTTCAACTCAGCCTCTTTTTCAGATAACATACTTGAGAAAGCATTTGATAAGTCATACTGTGCAAATTCTAGTACAAGATTTTTTGCCTGTACTGCGTTGCAGTCTTCGTGGAAGATATTTTCATTCATTAAAGTATCAACACGGTTAACGTGAATTTTCTCGTTGATTTTGAAGATATCTACTCGACGGTTAGGTGTGCTTTTTGGAAAGATTGATTTAGCAAAGTCAAGTTCAAAGATTAGATTCCATTTTTCAAGGATTCTGGAAACTGCATTGATGATTTCTTTCTCATTCATACGGAAGATTCCACTGTTAAGATACACTTTGTGAAACTCTTCAATAGAAACCACCTTTCCGTTGATGTGAACATTAACGCTGTCATTTTCTTCTACAATTTCTACCTTTTTGTCATGTGAAAAGATTTTAACACGGCCTTCAGTAACTTCCACGTTTGGCTGAGCTAGAAAAGAAGACATCCAGTGAAAGTAGTCTGGAAGCATTTTGCTTTCCTCTTCAGTTAGTGCTCTTACGTTATCTCCACTTTTTACATAGCCTTTTCCAAAGACAGAGAATACTTCGCTATCCTCGTTGATAAGAACTGGAGAGTATAACTTACTTACACGAGCATCGTTTGTAATGCTTTTAAGTTGGAATGTAGTTTCGCTTTCAGAAACGATGTTGTAAAGTTTGCGAACTCCCTGGTCAAAGTTGTATTTCCCTAAAGACTCAAGAAGTTTTGCACGGTTTGTAGAGGTTCTATGGTTTAGGTATGAATTGATGTCGTTTTCAACACTTTCAATTAGGAAGCTTGATTTTGAAGCTTTAGCCTCTTGAACCGCAGTGTAGATTTTAATGTCTTCTGCGTATTTAGCAGCGTTGGCTTTCAATACATTCAAATGTTCCTTTACTAATGGGTTCCACTCAAATGATTTAAGAGACTCTATTACTCGATTTACGATAGACCACTCAGGTAGGTGCTGAATGCTTGTTAAGCTTTGTAAAGCATAGAGAGTTGCTGGGTTGTTTGCCATTTCACTTTCGCTTAATTCTGCAATAGCCTTTTTTACTCCCATGTTGTTCATACCAACAATTCGCTTTTCTACTGCTAAGAAGTCAGATACATTGTTTTCTTCAATTGCTTCTAGATCTTTAATCAATGCTTCAGCAACTGAAAGCTCAAACTGTTCTGCTAAATGCCCAGGTAGTATAAAGTTATTGTACTCCTCGTACTTCTTAAGCGCCTCTTTGCACGCCATTACGGCCTGGTCAGATGTAGTTGAAGACATTAGTCCTTCAATGCGTTGTTTTAGTGTTGAATTTGACATTTGTTTTGATTTATTTTGTCTTTTTCTATATATCTTTCTATTGAATATAAATTTTGCCAGTGCTAGTGGATAAAACAATTGTTCCACCGCTTACCTGGTTAGTTGTCGTATTATTTATCTCTACCCGATTATTGACTTGATCCACATTTGTGATAACTGAGCCGTTAACAATACCGGCACCACTTACGGTTTGCCCTAACAGAGGAGTGTAGTTTAAGAGTTCGACTACCGTAGGCACCATGTTAGTGATGTATGAGTTTTGTGGAGCTTGCAGATTTGGATTCACATCACCTGTGAATGTTACTACTTCGTCTAACAAGCGATAGGTAACTTCACTGTTGGCATCTTCAATCTTGAGTTCAATCTCTGTTGTTGCCGAAGGTGCAAATCCGCTTCCAGCGTCAACAATGGTAGAACCAACAATTTCACCACCAACAATGTTGGCCTGTATTACAGGCGGAACAAATGACACTCCTATTGGAGGGCTGGCGCTAATAATGTCAGTGCTGGAGTATGATAGGCCTTTTTCTAGTATGATAATTTTTTCAATGGAGCCTAGCGCATCGGCGATAGCGCGTACTTTTGCTAACTTTCCGCTAGAGGTTACGATGCCTACACTGATAGGGTCTGTTGGGACCTCGTTTCCATTGTTGTCAAAGTATGGAACAACCCAATCATACGTGCCATTGTTATTAAGGTTTTTGGCTATAAGACGCCATTCTGAACTGCCTACTAATCTATAGTAAAGGTTAACCCTCATGATAGGGCCTGTGTTAGTCCATGAAATAGGCAGCACTCCACCTGAAAAGTATGTCTCTCGGCTTAATGGTTCCGCGTATGTAAAGCGTGGAACCAGGTACCTTTCCTCGGATAGTTGTACTGTGTTAAACGCACTCGCGCGGTTGGCGTTGCTGCGTTCGGTTGTCGGGTCCAAGACTGGGAAGTAGGTTTCGACGGTTAATGAAAACTTTAGTAGAGTTCTAACATTTGCCTGGTATGTAAATTCAAAAGTATTCTCCACTCCATAGTCTTCAGCAAACCCAACCTGACATGGAACTCTCATGCCTTTGTAAGTTACTGAATAGACTTGGGTCTTATAAAAGACATCAACAATAGCCTGCTCTACTTTGAAAGCATCCAGGTTAGTATCAACTTCAATTTCCACATCAAAGTTCATAGCTATAGGAATGGAGTTTAGGTATGAGCTAAAAGTTTGTAGCTGACCATCAACCTCTTTAACATAATTACCGCGTACAAAACGGTGAGTCATTTTTCCAGTATCAATGTTCTTGGAAGTAAGAGTGACAATGCCTCTTGGTATCACATCGTAATTACCATCGGCTAATCTTGGATGCACACAGTCATTCCAGTGTAGGAAGTAATCTTGTAAAAAACGTTCATCACCTCCCATGTTGTAGAAGAAGGGAACGTAGACTGTGTCGATTACTGTGTCGGACAAAACATTCTCAAAGTAAACGTGACTGTTAAGCAGGTTAATCATACCTACTATCACGGCTCGTGAATGAACATTGTCTGTGTTGTATCTGTGTAAGAATTCTCCCATTTAAGTATATATCACCCTATTTTTTCTAGGCTTAAGTTTGAAAAGCCATTGTTCTTGGAAATTTCAATCCGGTAGTCGAATATCTCAGTAGGCAATTGGCTGTGATTGATTACAAAGATGTTGAGGTTCAGTTCTCTGCATGTGCGATGTAGAACCTTTAAGATGTGGTAGATTCCATCGCTATCAATTGATGAAAAAATCTCGTCAAGAAAAGTAAGGTTTACTCCAGTAAATTTCATTTTCATGATACGAATCAGAGCCACTAAAGCAGCAAAGTCTACCTTCTTGCGTTCTCCTGTACTTAGCTGGTCTGCAGTAACCGGAAATCCTAAATGTTGTATAGTTACTTCAAACTCCTCGTTGAAGGTTACACGGTAGTCCATGTTAAGTTCCAACAGCACTTTCTTAATTTCACTGTTAAGTATCGGTAGAATCCTTTTGATAGCCATTAGCTTTACGCCCTTATCTCCAAAGATTTCGTCAACTATTTTGTAGAAGTTAATCTTTTTTTCCTCGTTGTCTACTTTCTTTACAGCATCGTCCTTCTTGGTTTCCGATTCGCTAATGATACGTTGTAAAGATGCGGTTTGCTCATCATTGTTGTTGTTATCATCCATCTTGGCTATTTCACCGCTGGCTGCATTGATACGTACTTTTGCTGTAGTCTTTTTATCCTCAATTTCCCGCAGCTTTATTTCCAAGGCTTGCACCTTTTCTTTAAGTTCACGTTCCTTATCTACAATTTCATTGATTTGGCCAACGGCTTCCTCATTCTCTGATAGATATTCCTGCAGCAAGTTTTGGTAGTAATCACCGGACAGGTCAGATTCGCATGTAGGACACTTGCCTTTTTGGAAAAGTGCAATCTTCTCATTGCGCGATTTGCGCTCATATTCAATGGAAGTGCGTGTTTGCTGCAGTCCACTTGTGGCAGTTCTGATACCGCCAAGTGTTTCCTGAATTTTTCCTATGTGAGTATCTGCCTGGCCCACAAATCCATTGAGTTTTTCTATTGCATCTAGAAGTTCTTGCTTCTTTTCCATCGATGCCGTTTCCAGTTTTTCATTAAGAGCTGCTAGCTCCATGTTGGATGTGTCAATGCTACGTCCAAGAACACTGATTTCAGTATTGATGTTGTCGATCTGGTCCTTAATCTCTTTAACTTTAACCTTGATACGCCAACGTATATGAGTAAGTACTTCTAATCCAAAGAGTCTATCCACAATACTACGCTTATCATGTGCACTCATACTGATAAAGCTTTTGAAATCATTGATTGATAGTGACACCATGTTGTTAAAGACGTAGTATGGTATCTCTAAAATCTCCTCTTCCAGGAAAGCTTGTACGTTCTTTTTTCCAGCTTGGTGATACTCGGCTCCATTAATGAAAACTCGAAAGACTCCTGGAGCAATACCGCGTTCAATGATGATATTGGTAGAGGAATTCTTCTGCAAGCAAATCTTTACGTATGCGTTGCCATTAAACCTATTTGCAATTTCTCCAAGTTTTTTGTTGTCTAATTTTCCGTATAGGCCAAACTTAATAACATCACTTATAGTACTTTTACCTGCACCGTTAGAGCCTACTACCAGGTAAAAGTTTCCTTGCTCTTCCTCGAAAACAATCTTTTGCAAGTTGTTTCCATAAGAGGAAAAATTACGCCATTCAATTGATTGTATCTTCATGCTTATTCTTTTCTTCTAATACTCTTAGTACATCATGGTATAGGTTAATGCTAACGCTTTTTAGCCTATCCTTAATGCTATCAGTGTAAGCCATCCCATCAACATACATCTCAATCATGTTGATAAGGCTTATCTCTTCTGACAAATTTTCTTCCGATTCGTTTATTTCCTGTATGTCATCCTCGGTAACAATTATGTGATTGATTTTTCTATAGCCAGAAAATCTTTCCACAAAAGAAGCAAAAGGAAACTTTAAGGACCATTGTGGCGTAACCAAAATGTCCACGTAGTTATTGTAAAAGAGTTCTTGCAACTCTTCTGTGCTACGCTCCATGATCCACTCCAATCGATACTTAAGAAACTTCGGGGAATGCGTGTTTTCCCAAGAGCGTTCCTCGTCGTTTTCCAGGTCTAGCATCCAAACGCATTTAGGATTTCCCATGTCGGACCTTGTGAGCTGGTATGGTGTACCTAGCATTCTTACGTTCTTAAACTTCTGAGCGTAGTGAATATGCCCTGAGTATACTCTGTCATACTGCTGGAAGCTATCGGCCTCAGTACCTTCTTCAATTTTCACGTGCCTATTAAAAGACACGCCCTTAACATCTGCATGACAAAAGAGGATGTTCGCTCGATTTGCTGGATTGCTTACAAACTCTGATAAGTCATCGTGGTCCTCTACCCATGGAAGAAACATACCGGTCTTTGGGCCAAAGTTAACAAGCATTGGTTCCTCAAAAACCGTGACATTTTTCATGTGCTTGAAGATTTTCATAGAGTTAATCTCATTAGAATACTTCATAAAGATATCATGGTTACCAATGATGATGTATACTGGCATAATCTCCGCAATTGCCTCGATAATAGATTGCCCTTTGTTAAGAACGTATAGATTCAGCGATTGCCTTGAGTCAAATGTGTCGCCACAGTGTACCAATATATCTCCAGGCCGATACTCAGACTTGAGCAACGGAATGAAGAAGTCATAAAAGTAGCTTTCCATCATATCCATCCACTCACGAGAGTTGGACCGTACACCAAAGTGTGTATCGGTGATCATCCATATTCGCTTTGCTGGTATATTCATTAGAAAAGTCTTTTAATTTTTCTCTTAGAGAATACTGCGTACTTTTGGTCCAGTTCACGAAGTATTTTTTCTTTATGAACTGGAGAAATCTCACCGTACAACACCTCATATTGGATTCCCATAAAATCTGCGATGTGTGTAAACTTATCCACCGCGGAGATGTCCTCAGCGTCTGGGAGTTTTTCCTCAAAGTAGTAGTATATCTCAGCAACAGCAGAGCGGTTAACCTTAGTAGGCTTTCCACTGCTAGAGTAGTATGGTGACTCTTTAAAGATTCTGTAAATGTCTTCTTGAATCTTTTGCTCAATATACTCTTCGTATGCATCGCCAGGTGTGGTGTCCTCGTGCAGTTTTATTTCACCAAATACTTCGTACTCAAGATCCCCTGTATTGTACCGATTGTTAAAAATTTTGTCGTCTTTCATTATTCATTGTGTATTGGAGAGTCAGCATCTTCAATAAGACGCATAAGTTCATAGTTGATTAAGAATTTTTTTCGGCTGTTCTTATAGCCATCATCACGGTTAGCCAAGAGTTTTAGCATATACTCTCGATTGCCGTGCATAATTTCATCCTGAATAATACCGAACATAGCGTCCACTGTGTGTCCTAAACCAGATGATTCACTAACGTTGGTAATGGAAAGGTCAGTGCTACCAAATCCACTACGATTTACCTGCGTAGCGGTAATAATAGCCCAGTCGTTGCGCATTGCCATGGCTCGAAGATCTTCAGCAATTTGTTTGATCTTCATGTACATATTCTCTGTGTTAGGGTTACGCCAATTCTTTAAGATATTGATGTAGTCCAACACTATCACCTTAAACTTTATACCTTTGAGTTCCTCCATTTTTTGCAGGTAGCGTTCCACGTCAGGTACACCAGCAGATGATGTAGGAAACTCTTTAACAAAGAGGCTTCCTGGTGTTTGTAGTGTGTCATAGCCAATACTTCCAAGTTTCTTCTTTAGACCTACTTGGTCCTCGGCTATTTTTGCGTAATCACGCATAGTTACGCTTAAGAGATTTGCGCCTAAGCGCTTTACAACCTTGCGGTCCCGCATTTCCAATGATATTACAGCAGTGTTGTAGCCCATCTTTACGCTGTTTGCTGCGATATTGGCAAGCCAAATAGACTTACCAATCTTCATTTCACCAATAAAACAAAAGAGAGCTTTGGAATACCAGCCGCCACCTAATACCAGATCCATATACGGAAAGCCGGTTGAAAAGGTATCACTGGTAGGTTGTAAGTGGGAGCCTGGGTTAAAGAAGTCTAGACCTTCATCAAAACCAAACTGTATGTTGTTGCGGTCATTGATTAAGGACTTGGCAGTTTGCACCACCTCTTTGATGTTGTCTGTAGAGATTTTGGTTGTTTTTAGGTAGGAGATTAAGTCGTAAACTGAGATGTCCAGGTTTTTATACTCAATCCAGGATTCGGCCGATTCTTTAAGCCATGCCTCATCGTATTCCGAGAGGTTGGTTTCAAAAATCATTGTAATCTTAGAATCAGTGAGTTCTTCAGACAGGCCTTTCATTTTTGAAAGTTCTACAAGCTGTTGTTTTGTGGGTGCCGTGCCGTACTTCTCGACAAATTCTGTTGATAGTTCGTATGCCTTTTTCACGTCCTCCATTTCAAAGAACCGTGGTTTTACCAGATTGATAAACTCACGTTTGTCCATGAGGTAGTGATAGAAAATCTTTTCTAAATGCGATGAAACCATGTAATTAGTTTAAGTTTATATACACAAAGGTTAAATTAGTTCATCCAAGGATGCGCTGTCAAGAGGTAACCATCCTCGTCCAGCTTATTGCATGTATTTAAGTTATCCAAAAAAGAGATAAGTTCATTTAGCGATGGAACTGCGCTTTTCATATAGTCCCATACCTGTTCAGCAGTAAACTCCACACCCAAGAGGTCTTTCTCTTGTAGCGCAGAGACTAGCATGTACTCCAAATCTTCTGGAGAAGGGTACGACGGGAGCTCTTGGTAGAGCTCCAACGCGTACTTTATAGGAAGTTTGTTGATATCAATCCTCATCGCCTTCGAAGATTTCGTTGTTCAATTCTTCATCCTCCAACTCATGTATATCGCCAATTGTAGGCAACATAAAGGTTTTCTTGATGATGGTTTCGTCAAGGTGACGAAGAACTTCTTCGGAGATTACACGAGGTGTAAATAGATCTTGAGGTTTAACCGCTTCACAGAGGTGACGAACCACCAGTGAACGTGCAGTTTCTTTGGCTTCAAAATACCAAACGCTTTCATTGCCATCCGCATCAGTGTGAACGAATCGAGTCTTATCAATAACTTCACGTGCTGCTGGGTCTTTGTAGTATTTTTCAACCTCTTTCTCAGTTAGGAGTTTTCCACGGCCGATTCCACAAGATTCCCAGTTGATGTACTGCTCTAGACCAACGTATGGGTTCATACCTTTGTAGAAGCTGATGTGAAACTTGATAGGAAGTGGACGTGCAAAACGATTTTTTGCAGGCTTACTGGTTACAATAATACCTGTTTTGTTGGCGCCATCCTCTTTAAGACCTGCTTTAGATAGTTGCAAAATGATGGATGCGTTGTAGATTGCGCCACCTCCACCAGATATTGTTTGGCCTGGAACGTATGCACCGATAGTTGCATATGTGTGATTAGTAAAGATAAAAGGTATCTTAAACTCAGCCAAGTCTGTTGTGATTACCCGGAAGAGAGAACGCAAATCTTGTTGCTTGGTCATATCCTTTTTTTCTGAACCCGAAGCAGCGTCAGCTCGTTCTTTAGTTGTTGCTAGGTTTCCTAAGGAATCCAAGACCAACATAATTTTTGGAAGCTCAATTCCTTTTTCTTTGTACTTACGTAAGTTATCACAAAGGTTAGCCACAAAGTGACGAACCTCCAACGAAGTAGCCACTGGCTGGTAACGCACCTTATCAGGGTCTACTCCAAAGTTGCGCATAATGTCTTCATCCACTGCGGCTTCAGAGTCACAGTAGATTACAGAGTACCCCATCTTCTGAGCCTCGCGGCAAGCGTTCAGCGTAAGGAACGTTTTTCCGGTTCCAGATTCTCCTGCGAAACAGATGGAACGACTGTTAGGAATCCCCCCAAAGAGAGAGCCTGTAAGTTGTGCGTTCAATAAGTAATTACCTGTGTTAATGTACTCGTCA
>Ga0208784_1000407_pt1 | contig 21193 bp, 31 predicted proteins | sample DEB19_08_DNA_FD_184531 | JGI IMG/M metagenome (GOLD analysis project Ga0208784, IMG submission 184531) | Aqueous microbial communities from the Delaware River and Bay under freshwater to marine salinity gradient to study organic matter... | ecosystem: Environmental > Aquatic > Marine > Coastal ... | reverse complement strand
TGACCTAGTAGAATATAGAATATCAGCAATATATTCATCATTAGTTGAAACCATGCCGCCTTCTCCACAGCACACTAAGTGTGCAATATAATAACTATATATTGACATATCTCCCCAATGACCAACATATCTTTTATTTGTTCCATCACTATATACAGCACCGTGAGCTTCGCAAGAGTCCTCAATAACTGCTAAGTTATATTTACTAGCTAAATCACATATTGTTTTCATATCTGCCATTCTGCCCATAGTATGTACTGGCATAATAGCAACTGTATTTTCATTAATAGCATCTTCTATTTTTGATTCATCGATATTTAGTGTTTCTTTCTTAACATCAACAAATTTTGGAATTAGACCAGCGGCACGAACACCATTAGAAGTTGCGATAAAAGACAGTGCGGGCACTATTACTTCGCTTACGTTTCTTTTTGCTTTTTTAAGATCATATAAAGAAAGGCACGCATTAATAACGCCATCAGTTCCAGAACTCATGGCAACATTGTGTCTATAGGAAAATAACTTTCCCCATTCTTTTTCAAATAGTTTTACTTTTGGACCACCGCTAGCCCAATTAGCATCACATACTTCTGCTAGATTTTTTCTAGCTATATCTCCAATACGCAGTTCACCAAATTCTATTTTTTCCATTTTAGTTCATCCTGGAATACACTTTGTAATATTCTATTATTTAATTTATGATGATAATATTTTTTCTGATATAGTACATGACTTAATAGTGGCCATTCTCGTCTATTAGAATCACTGATTGGTCTTTCAGTTTGAACGTAGTCATCATCATAATTGCCCTTTTGTACTGATATTTGTTTCGTTTTTATTTTATCTGATAAATCTATTACAGATGGTATATTAGTAGATGAAAACATACTTGCAACAAAAATATCAGCACCTTGAGATGATATTTCCATTGGTGCAATGCCATTAAAAATTTCCAAACAAGGTCTAGTTAATATTATCCATGAACAATAATCAAAACCAACTGTTGTTAATTTTTCTTCTTTAGGCCAATCATCATCAATTCTAATTTGAAAATAATTATGTTTATATTTTAATTGATTCTCTTTTACTGACTCTTCCATTATTATATCATAATTTACAGTATCTATAATAGTATCATTACACAAACCAAAAATAATATCTCCAGAAGTTTGCATAGCTATTGGATTCCAATAATCTCTATGCATATTTCTATATAGATATTCTTGATCTGAATTAAACTTTTTTACAAAATACTTAAATTTAAGACCACTATCTTTGCAAAATTTACTATAAAAACTTAAAATATATAGCATTTCACTATCAGTTTCATCACAAACAACTATATGCTCAATATTATTAATATTAGAAGCTTGTTGCCAAATACTATTAAATGATGAGATAGTTACATCTGGCCTCCCTTTTACGGCACTAATCACTGAAAGCATACAGTTTTTCCTTAATATATTTTATTATATCGTCAGATGACGGAGGAAGATTATCTAAATGCTTAGCAAAGCCAGCAGATTTATTTTTTAAACCAAGGGTATATACAGATGACTTAGTTCTTAACATTAATTCATGGGCTAAATTTGAGGCTATACCATCGGGATAATCATCGTCTAAAACTAGTCCACGACCACATCTTTCCAGATAGTACAAAGAGTTGTTTGCTGGACTAAAAGGTTTTAATATTTTTTGATGATAAACTGAAACGCTTATGCCTTGTTCTGCTAGTTTTTTTGAGGCTTCCATAGCGGCAAATCTAGTAATAGATATTGGAAATAAAACAAAATCTGGATTTTTATATTCAATATCTTGCAGTTCTTCAGAATTATTGTATGATCCTCTGTGTTCTGACACATAGAAAACATCATCGCTATTCATAAAATCTTCATAACATTTTTTATATTCTAATGGGGTCATTGGAGAATATATCTTGACTCCAGGCATTCTGTAGTATAAAGAATGATGGGAGCTTCCAGCGACGGGGCCGATAGAGCCTTCCATGGCAATGCTTCTTATGAGTATTGGGCATGGGATTTTCCACATCTCTTTACTCTTACATGCATAATTTAATATACTAATACAATTATACCAATTAAATCCTTGGTATCTAATTATATAAATTGGTCTTTTTTTCATAAGACCAGCACCAACAACAAAAGCACCGCCAGCAACATCGGCCATAGACAATTCTATCATGCCTTGATCTTCATACATTTCTGGAAGTGTACCGCCTACCCAGCCAACTGCGGTTAAGCATTGACCAAAAGCAAGAAATCCAGAATTTAAATGTTGAGCGACTGTATCTTTTATAGTTTCTCTAAGCGTAGCTGCCATAATTTTTCAAATTCGTTTAATTGTTGTGTTATATCTTCTCCCTCAAGAAGATCGATAGTATCGCCATCTTTTCCAGCACCAGAATGCCAAAACATTCTATTAGTATTAATATTTAAAAGTCTAGGCGAATCAAAAACATATCCATCTAGTGCTAATAATATATCTGTTGGATTATCTGTAATATTAAATGATTGTATTCCCATCGATCTGGATACATCATGAATTTCCCATGATCTTCTTACTTTTTTCTCAGTTAAAATAGATAGGTTGTTGTCCTCAATAATAAAGAGTATGGGTAAATTTTTAGTTGCTGCCCATCCATATGCTGCTAATGCATAATCTTCTTCTGCCGCAGCATCTCCAACAAAAACAATCGTAGGTTTTTTGCTAGCAAAACAGGCACCAACTCCAATAGGAACATTGCTTCCCATTAAGCCATCATGACCAAACATATTAATTTCTGGACAATGTATAGAGGCTGACCCACCCATGCCATTAGCACAGCCTGTTTCCAATCCTAATATTTCATCAATAAGTTCCACAGGATCTCCACCAAAAGATAAATAAATTGAATGTGCCCTGTGCTGACCAAATATCATTGGCTTAATATTTAAACTATCATAATATGTACTAATAGTTGCTGATATTGTTTCTTGTCCAGCAGATAAATAAACAGGTATCTTGATATTACCTTTAGTTACTTGATTATATGTAGATACTTCAAATGCTCTACAAAATTTAGCTTTATCTAATATTTGCTTTAGCATGTTTTAACCGCGATTCCTTCTATATTAGCTTGAATACTAAATTTTTCTATTAATTTTTTAAGATTATTATAACTTATGATATCTCCAGGACCGGCAATATTGTAATCATTATGTGAAACATTGCCGCTCGTAATCATAAAATTATCAAAATCATTTTTATATACTTCAAAATAATATTTATTAATACTTATAAATTTTACTTTACATCTACCAACGTGCCCGTCTTTAATATCCAATTCTTTAATATAGAAACCGTCTGGACCCATTGACGTTAAGCCAGCACGACCATAATTATCTTCAAGTCTAACTATATCTTCTTTATTTACTGGAGTTTCTATTTCTAGTAGTTGTAAAGTAGTATCTGTCATAGATTTAGTTTTATGAAAAACTCCATGACGTATCATAATTTTTTCACCATAGAACAACTTAGTATCGTTATCTAAGAATGAAACTTTAGCAGCACCGTTAAGAACTATTAAGCCGGTCTTTTTATTTGGATGACTATGTAAAGAAGTTTCCTGATAGGCATCAATATATAAGTGCCATATAGCTACATTATCATTTTGATATAGTAGATATTCACAGCCCCATGGCTTAATTACTGTCTTTACCATAAAAATGGTCCAATGCTGTTCTCATCCACTCTCCCATATCGTCATAATGGGCACATGAAACTAAATTTCCATCAACGACAACATTCCTAGAATATTCGGCACCGGCATTTACAATGTCTGGCTCAATTGAATAATAACCAGAACATTTTCTATTTCTCAATACATTGGCGGTAATAAGTAATTGAGCACCATTGCATACGCATAAAGTTGGTTTATTTTGACTAAACCATTCTTGAACAAACTTTACCGCATGTTTCTCTAGTCTTAGTTTTTCTAGACATTTGACGCCGCCTGGAATTACTAATAGATCAAAGTCTTCAACTCTATACTTACTACCATCCCATAAATCATCCACATGTATATTTGATACCATATGAACTCCTAGACTACCAAATACACGTTCGTTTCTTTTATTAGCGGCTAACACAACATCAAAACCATGTTCTTTCAATGAATAGTATGGATATACTGTCTCATGATCTTGAAATTTTTCCCACGTTAAAATCAATGCCCTTTTCATATTACTGCTCCAAAATCTTTCTTTTGAGTTTAATCGATGTCATCTTCTTTATATTATCTACAGCAATTTGTCCATATTTCTTTTGCATATTGTGTAGTACGCATGGATTAGTAAAATACGCATCGAAGAAATAATCACGAAATTCTAAAACATCTCTAGATGATAATTCGTCTGTGCTGTCTGGTATATGATCATAACTTAAGAATCCAAATTCAGAATATTTAGATGGCAGTATTCTACCAGAATTTTTAGCATTTAAATATAATGGACTACCAGGAAGTGCAGTGGAGCAATAAACATTCATATTAGCCAAATCTAATTCTAAAGCTAAACTCATGGTTTGCTGCATTGTTTTATAATTGTCTGTTGGTAATCCAACTATAAAGTTACCACCAACACCAATATCATGTTTAACAATTTCATCTACAACCTCTCTGATATTGACTTCTTTGAATCTTCCTTTATCTATTTCTTGTCTTACCACTTGATTAGCAGATTCTATTCCTAGTGCTAAATGACGAACTCCAGCTTTTCTTAGTGTTTCAAGATAATGAGGCTTGGCTGTATCTACTCTACTGTAGGCCCATATGTTAAAGTCTAATCCGCGTTGTATGATTAATTCACATAAAGTAAGGAAGTGCTTTGGACGATATACAAACATCTCATCAGCAATTTTTAAATGTCTGACACCCTTATCATGTAAATACTCAAGCTGATTGATAGTGAATTCTGGATTCCAGTATCTAAATATATTAAATGCATCAGAGGCTAAATTAGCATCATTTGATGTGCGATTTATAATATTAATCATACAGAAAGAACATTTTGAAAAACATCCAAGACTAGTATATATGCTAGCGAATGGCGACGTATCTCCATGAAAATTTGTGTGCCATGTGCTAGTTCTATACTTGTCTAATGATGGCATTAAATCATATGCAATACCTGGAAGTTCATGCTCCAATAGTTCTTGTGGAACTATTCTCTCTGGTGGGTTTAATTTTATATTTTTATTATCATCTCTATATGCAATTCCATTTATACCAGAAAGATCGGAATCTGTCAAGTTACTCTTTAATAAATTTTTAAGTGCATAGACTCCTTCATTAGTTAAAACAATATCTATTTCATTATGTTTTTCTAATGTTTCTATTGGCAGTGCATTGACATGAGGACCAACGAACGCTATTTTAAATTCATCGCCAAGAACGCTAGATGCTTCTGTGGCACCGGCCATAGCGGCTGTTGAAGCGTTTGGATTCTGCCCAGTTACAACAAATAAAACTAGTTTTGGATTTAATTCTTTCACTTTATTATAAAATGCGTTTGCGTCTGGACGCTCTATTTCCATGTCATAAATTAATACGCTATGACTTTTTCTAACAGCGTTTGCTAAAAGACCAGCCCAAATATTTGTTTCTTTGGCTGAAAAATCTTTCTTAAGTTCTTGATATAAACTAGCAGAACTTGGACTGATTAATAATAAATCTATCATAAAATTTTATTCTTCAATTCTTTTAGCGATCCAGAATTTTTGTCCCTATCAGATATTATATCGTGAAAGTCCTGTATCCAATCTGGAGAAATATCTGGATCATTATAGTTTACGCTCCACTGATCCGATGGAGAAGTGTAAAACTCACTCCATTTATAATGAAAAATACAATGAGAACTTAAACACTGATGTGCATTTAAAGTTCTTGGAGCTATCAAAACAGAAATAGATTTTTTATCATCACCATCTAATATATAACTATTTTTAATATCGGTATCAATATTGTAAGTAACAAGTTTAATTTTACCATACAGGCATGTTATCAACTTCCATGTTGAATTATCACCATGAAATCCTCTTATAACTCCTTGATTAGATTTAGATATTTTGTCTTGAACAAAATTGATACCGATATTTCTTTGATCATAAATAGTATAAATTGATCCTCGATTTTCAAAATTTTTACTATTCGTATATATTATATCGTTCATCTTGATAGTCTATATTTATCTGCATATGAAATTTTTGTAACGTCTGGATTTCTATATTTTTCTAGCTTTGATTCTGTTATAACAAAATATTTTTTTCCTATATTCATCCAAGTATCAACATCAAGATAATTTTCATCTCTGATTGAATTATGATATATGTCTGATTTTAGTTTTTGTTTTGGCACAAATGGAAAACTTAATATTGCTCTAAAGCTTGGATCTCCAAATTTTGTTTTATGAATAAGAAAAGAGTCAAGCATATAAGCCTTGCCTATCTCCATATCCATATCTCGATGTTTAATATCTTTAGTTAATTCATGAGCATCATCATAGTCCCGTAAATGTGAAACGTATGTGGGATAGAATCCATCTTGAGACTCTGCTATTAATATTCCATTGTTTTTAAAGTCTCCAAAAATTGGTATATGAAGTATTATATTTTCTGATGACTCTCCAGCCCAAATATCAGAATGCCATTTGGTTGATGCGTATGGTCTAGATAATGTATAATCATCTGGATTACCCCATCTAAGTCTTACATTAACCGGAAAATGAATTGACATGACATTATTAATAATTCCTAAATATTCAATAATATTAGCAGCAACTTTTAGAATTTTATTATAGGAACATGAGGTTTCTTCTTTAGATAATACAAGTCCATTTGGAGTTATATTTGGTAAAACCTTGATATCTTCTTCATACTGTTTAATAAAATTATCTATATTATTTGAATCATCATACTCTTTTTGAAAGTATTCAGAAAGACATTCATGAAAAAACATTTTTGTTGCTAGTCTTAGATCATTTATAAGCTTATCCGTTAGATTAAACGATAAGCACATATCATTAATTGATGATGGCTTTAGATTAGTTAAAGATCTTAGTCTTTTATTTCTTTCATCATATACATTATTCATATTCTAATTCCAGTATTGTGAAGCCTTCATTGTATGTATTCCCAAAGCAGGTTCTTTCATAGAATTTTAATTGATCTAAATTTTTAATATAGTCAAAAAATCCAGATAAGTATCCTCTCTTCTTATGATATTTGATAGCTAAGTTATCTATTATATTTTCTGGATCATATAATTCAAGAATTGGTTCTATATGTATAGACTTTTTAGGTTTAAAGCTTAGTATAAAATTGAAAAAATTATTCCAATTGCTTCCAATCTGTTCCATAGAACCAATAGTCATGAAACAAACATTGCTATGATTATATATTTCATTAGGAAGTGGAGAATCACATTTGGTCATATCAAAATTCCATGAAGGTATATTATTTTGATTTAATATTTCCTGTGATGATCCTGCCCAATCTGAACCATATACTTTAATATCTGGGTTTCTATTTCTAATTTTTTGTAAGTTATGTCCAGTTCCACATCCAAACTCTATCACACAATCAATATCATTTAAAAATCTATTTTGAATAGATTCTAACAATCTATCGTGAAACACGCCTTCAAGATTATTAAAATTACTTTTTATATATTGACACTTATATCTATACACTCCGCAATCATCTATGGCAAGTCTTGGCTTAAAATATTTAGGTGCATTGCAATTCGCTATATCGCTCCATGCAGAGTTCCATTGTGATTGACTTGGAGTTTTGCCAACATTATTTATATGATCTTCTATATGCTTAATCGTTAATTCTAATTCAGCATCATTTAGATATGAATAATCGTTAGTAATATCATCTAAATTAATTAATGTATTCGTGTTCGATATTATCATAATCAAGTTCTTCTTTCTTAAGAAATAAATTATCTTTAATAAAGTATTTTAGATCATCATTAATACAATGATAGTTCTCATCAAATTGTGATGGATCGTGTATAAGGATATTTCTACATTCCTCATATCCAAAGCCAGCTTTTACTGCCCTAGATGTTAAAACTCTTTCTAAGATAGAATTAATCTTATATGGATGATCAAATGTTGGTCTATTTTTATTATAGATCCATTCTGCTGGATTGAAACCACTACTTTGCCCGTCCATGCTTATATTATGAGGCAATATAAAATCTTTTACTAAAAGCCATTGTTTCTTTAGTGCGGCATTAATAAAGCTAAATGTTGATTCTGTGCAATGGCCAGCGAAAATATCTGGATATATTTTTCCATAAAACTCCCTCAAGTCATTGCTAATCATATTTGTATGAGTACCCATTCCTTTTCCAAGCGGAATAACATAATCTCCATCTTTAAAAAGAATAGATCTAGCATATGCATCATCTCCGCGATATCTGCCAACTCCTAATCCAGCAAAATATTCTGTATCATTTTCTGGTTGTGCAGTAACCATTCCATATTTCTTTGTTTTCATTCTTTCATATAAGCCAGATAATAGTCCAGGAACAAATGTTGTCCCAGAATCTACATACATATATGACTCATATTCGCCATTCTTTTCAATAGTTTTTTCTATGCTATGATTGAATGTAACATTCACTGGATGTTTTTCATTTATAAAATTAAATTTTACAATATTTCTAAATGCTGCAAGTAAATTATTTTTGGTTATTTGAGAATTCAAACAGCTTGAAACTACAACATCAAAGCTATCAAAGTCTTGAGATAATATAGACTTTAATGACTCAATATAATATTGAGAGTTTTCTTTTCCAGATATTCCACAAGTATTATAAACAACAAGAATTTTTTTTGACATTATAAAATCTCACATGCTATATTATTATAATTAAATTTATTTTTGGCTAGATATAAATTATTTTTTATATATTCTTTTAATTCACTATTGATACAAAAATTATTACTATCAAATTGACTAGGATCATGCATTACAATACCGGCACACTCTTCGTAGCCAATTCCAATTGATCTCGCATATTCATTTTCAAAAATTGGCATTATGCTTTCACCAGTAAACGAATGGTCGTATGCTCCTGTTTTTGGATTTTCTATTTTATATTTTTCTGGATCAAAACCACAACTTGGACCATCAAGTGATGGATAATGCTTTATGCAATAATCTTTACAGATTACCCAATGTTTTTGTATTGCTGAAACAACGAATGTAAAAATAGATTCTGTGCAATAGCTTGCAAAAATATCTGGACAGCATCTTGCATAAAATTTAAAAAGATCATTGCTATACATATTAACATGTGCGGCACAAGCTCTACCAACTGGCACTATGTAATCATTACCATCTTTAAACATTTCATATCTGGCACGTTCATCGTCTATGATATGCCTTCCTCCCCCAAGCTTTAATCCATAAGCATAGCAATTATCTTGATCGATTTGTGCCGAGTACATGCCTATGTTTTTATTATTGAGCATATTATTTGTCATTTCCTCTATAGCATTGTCTTGCTCAATCAATGCGTCTGCTGCTATATAGGTATAGTTATCAAACTCTCCATATTTTTGAACAGATTTTAAAATTGCATTATTAAATGTTATATTAACAGTAAGATTATCACTAACGTGAATATAGTCAAATTCTGGAAATTGCTTCTTTAGTGTAGACATGGTATTTTTTCTCATTCTACAGCCAGACACAATTGTTCTTAATTCTCCATTAAAATTTTTATATTGATTTCTAATAGCATTCATGAAGAACGGATAGATATCTGTGTTATCTTTTTTAATGCCACAAATATTATAAACTAATAATGATTTCTTACTCATGAATAACACTCTTAATTTGATTGATATATTCACTATAATCAAAAGTAAATGGATTAAATACTTGATTGCTCATTTGTCTTTCAAGATAATCAAGTTGTGTTTGATCTTTTGTATTGCAGGCTTCGACACTATTGTGAGTAACATGATCAAAAACTATTTCACGAAGATCTATAATTCTTCTTACAGATGCGTAAACTGTCCATGTTGCAACATCTGCACCAACTGAAATAAAATGAGGATGAATAAGATAACCTAATTTATCTCTACCATCTTTTGTTAAAATTGGTGCATCACAATACCAGCCATAATGCAAACACTTGTCTACACTTGTTGACTCTACTGCACCAAGCCATACACCATCGCTACGCAAAGCATATGCTTGTTCAAATTTATTTTTAGCTATAGCGTCCCAATGCTTAGTGATTATATGACAATCATCACCAAGTGCCCAGATGTACTTTCCTTTTGCCATAAATGCCATCTTATTGACATTCACATGGATATTTTGTTCTCTCTTATTAACGATACCATTAAAGAATTTAAATCTTGTGTTTAAATCAGGTAAAGAGGAAAGTGATTCATTATCATCATCATCGAAGTTTACGATAACCTCAACTTTACTGATATCATGTGTATTTTCTTGAATGCACTCAAGCATTCTTGTTAACATTTTTACTCTAGCACGAGAATTAAATATAATACTAAAATCTATATCATTCATCTGTATTCGCTTCTCTTAAAGACTAAAAGCTCAGAAAAAATAAAATTTTTAAAAATAAAAAAACTTGAAGGGATAACACGAATAATTAATCTCCTGCGAGATGCTAAAAAGCTATTCGTGCCGTTGGAGGTTCTTTAGCTATTATTTCGCCTACGCCCAACAAGCTGATGATTTTCAACTGCAAACAGGTGCTGTAAGCTGGTAAATCAACAACCAGCCATTGCATTATAGCCTCTATGTATCGGAATACCACAGCCTAAAATTAAATTTTTCATCTACCGAAGTGTTACCGAGACTTTTGGGATATAATGACTTGTTGGTTTGCCAAATAATTTGAGGAGAAAAATATGAATCAATATGAGTTTTTACAGGCACTTTCAAGTGTAATTAATCAGTATGATTGGGATTATGTAAATAATAGAATTACTGGAGTTGCTCGTCGTGGCAAGGCCAAAGGTCTTGTTTTTAATCCAGTAACTGCTGTTGCAAATAGCTTTGGTTTTGGTGTATATCCATCAACAAAGCGTGGAACAGAAAGAGCGGCCAGGGTTCTTGGTCTTACTCAGGAATTAGCCAATGCTGTGTATTCTCAGTCAAATAGAGGACATGCACAGATTGTTAGAGGAAAGATGCTAAATACTTTATTCTGGTGATTTTTTTGCTTGGGGCTAGTTTTTCTAGCCCCATTTTTTATAAGGTGATAAGATGTCATTAAATAATGAAATACGTTTAATTGGTAATATTGTTAAAGATCCTGATGTATATGAGTCTGATCATGGCAAATTTGCTAGATTAAGAATAGCGTCAAATACAAAGCGTGGCGAAACAGAAGACACTCTTTTCATAGATGTTAAGCTATTTGGCAATGTATTCAAGGATTTAGAATACCATAATCTCTCTAAGGGTGACAAGGTTGTTGCATATGGTAGACTAGCTATAGAAGAATATACAGATAAGAATGATATCAAGAGGCGTGAGCCTGTTGTTTATGCAAATAATGTCATTAAAATTGCTAAAAAGCAAAGTAGCGAAAAAAGCTTCTGATAAAAATGGCTAGTGCAAAAAAACATACTAAGAAAAAAGTTATTATTTTCTTAAAAAATTCTCAGGAAATACATCTATATCTTTCTTTAGTTGATACTAATTCACTAATAGATCAAATATATAGTGTATTTTCTGGAGAATTTGATGATAACTGTATTGAGATAGTTAGTAATAACGAACTTGGTAGAGAAACAATTTTATTAAAAGCTGATGAAATCCTATATGTTAGAACACAAGAGGATGTAGCAGATGAGTGAAAAACATAAAAAGCGTAAAGCTAAAAAGAGACAGAAAAATATTCAAAAGAAACTACTTAGAGATAGACTATTAGGTAGACAAGAAAGAAAATTAGAAAAGGAACTTTGGAAGCTTAAAAAAGATACTGAACCAAAACTAGTTCCTATTAGAAAAACTAAAAATGATAATTAATATTAATGCCCCAATTAATCAAACTTCTTATGGTTATGTTTCATGTAATATAATTAAAGAATTAAATTTACTTGGGCATGATTTAAGACATATTGCTATTGGAAATAATGATCCAGATACAGAAATACTTCCATACATAAAAGATGTTCTATATAGATGGGATTATTCATATAATGCACCGTGCATAAAAATATGGCATCAGCATGATTTAAACGCTTTCTATGGTAAAGGAACAAGGATTGGAATGCCGATATTTGAATTAGAACAATTCAATCCATTAGAGTTGCATTCCCTAAACAATCCAGATCGACTGTTTGTTTGTTCTAATTGGGCAAGATCAGTTTTAAAAAATAATCTACCAAATTTTTCTGGCCCTATAGATGTTGTACCACTTGGTGTTGACAATTCTATTTTTAAACCATGTCCATTACCATCAGTGAAAAAAACTATTTTTGGTAATTTTGGAAAATTTGAAGTTAGAAAAGGACACGATATACTTCCAGAAGTTTTTAATAAAGCCTTTACAGAAGACGATGATGTTCTTTTAGTTATGATGCCAAGTAATTTTTTTCTAAATCCTCAAGAGGTTGAATCGTGGGTTAAGAGCTTTAAAAATACTAAACTTGGTGATAAGATACTATTTATTGAGAGACAAAAAAGCCATTCAATGGTGTATAATATAATGTCACAAATACACTGTGGAATATTTCCTTCAAGAGCAGAAGGCTGGAACTTAGAAGCACTGGAGCTATTAGCTTGTGGAAGACATTTAATAATAACAAATGCCACAGCACATACAGAATTCTGTAATAGTGAAAATTCTTATCTTGTTGAAATGACTAGCGGATACGAAAAAGCTAAAGATTTTAAATTTTTCGACGGCTCTTTTGAATGGAGAAAAATTGGAACTGACGAAATAGATCAAATGGTTAATCACATGAGGACTATTCATTCAAAAGTACAGAATAATCGATTAGAAGTAAATAATGCTGGCATATCAACTGCACAGAAATATAGTTGGAATAATACAGCATTAACTATTGAGAAATTATTAAACTAATAATGGAATGTTTTTCAGTTAATATATATCTAAGAATAATTACCACATCAGAAGAAGATGGTAAAATATTAATATTTCTAGATGAAACTGGAGAGTTTCCAAAAATATCATTAGCTAGCAATACTCACTTAGATACTCAAATAAGAGAAAAATTGTTTGAATACTTCTATGATAATGATATATTTTTAATCAATTCCACCAAACAAGTATCCACAATTACAAATAATAGTAATAATAATTTAGATATAGTCTATAACTTCATAACTTCAAACACTGCCTCAAAAAAAGGATCATTCATATATTTTAATAAGAATAGTATTGAATTATATAGAATGATAAATAATAATAAAATATGAGCAATGGATACATAAAAATAGATATAGAAGATTCCACTCCTTTTATAACAGTTGAGTATGAAGATTTAGCAACATTTAAAGATTTAATGTTTTTTATATTATCTCCATCTGGTATGGAATTATTTTGTCAAACTATAGAAAAAGATCTTGTAGAAAACAATAAAGCTGATGAATTAAAAATATTAAATACAATGATAAAATTAATTAATAGCCAATATGATGTTGTCGATGACGAATTTATTAGTCCAAGCTCTTTTAGATGAGGAGGTATTTTATGAACTCTGTTAGAAAAATAGCTTGGGAAAAATTTACTCCAATATCTGAGAGTGGCACTGGCCAAGCAGAGGAAGAAAAAGATATAGATGAAGAATCTGAGGAATTTGATGAGGAACAAGAAGGATTAGTTAATCTAATTAATCTTGAAGATGTTTTATCAAGAAGAAAAGTTAAAACTCCGTTTGGATATTACGATCTGAATGATGACTTTTCGCCATATAATATGTTTGAGTGCTGGATAGGACACACAAACTTTAGATTAACAAAAAGCGATTTTAATATCCTAAATTCTAAAATAGAAGGAATAGGATGCTTAAAAATTCTATCTCCCTACAGATTCTTTATAGGCATTGAAAAAATGTTTACGTTTCCTGCCGTAAGAATTCAAATACAAAAAGATCTTTGTAATAATTTAGAAATACAAGATGATATAAATGCATTAAATAATAATGTTGATTATACTATAAATATGGTAATATCAAAGATTAACGATGCTCTTTTTAGTATTAGAGATTCAGAAAAATGGGCAGTTTTTATAAGCCGTGATGGTAGTGTAGAGACTATCAAAAACTCCGAATTTGAATCGGATATAGACTATCAAAACAAGCTAAAAAACTTGAAATCTCTAAAAAATGGAAATATTATTACATACGATAGCTTGTAATGGTGTATATAAATACGGGAAACGGAACATAATTATTAGGAAAATTGGGAAATTGGCTATTAAAGCTATAGGAGAATATCATGGCTTTACTACCAAGCGGTTATATTTATGCCACAACTGGCAATTACAATCTACCAACTGAAAAGGTAGACGGCGGCACTGTCGTTGGTGTTACATCAGCAACAAATACAACAACTGGTCCAATTACTCGTACTTTTCCACTAACATCAAATGCCATAGAAGGCTCTATTGATAGAAGAGTGGTTGTAGTTGCTGCATCTGGTGCAGCACATGCTTATAGTGCTACCAAGGCTTTTGCCGCTGGCACTTTTGCATACGATCAAGATCAGTTCATGATTAGAACAGTTGCTACAAAGATTAATAATGTAGCAAGTACACTTCTTTCAATCAATGGTCTTCCATCAAATCGTCCACACACACTTATCAGTAACAAGTCTAAGGGTGCTAAAACATCAACTGCACACAGAAGTGGTTACTGGAATGGTGTTGGCGTTGCTAACCAAAGAACAAATTGGAGCACACCACCTGCCTCCAATAACGTCAATTATGTTCTTCCAACCAACAATGCATCCAATGCTGATGATCAAGGTCAGTTTGTAACATACAAGAGCGTTCCAGGCGAACTTGCTTACATGTATGGTGCAATTGATCCAAAACTTCAAGATTATCCAGCTAACTAAATGATGTATTCAATCGCCCCCCATTAATTTGGGGGGTGATTACTTTTGGGAGAAACATTATGAATTTTCCTTTTTTAAGTAATACAGCAACTGAATTAGGAATAGTTGGCTTAACCGTATCTTCATTGATCGGCCTTCTATATTATACGATTATGTCTTCTAATAAGCGTGAGGATAAAAGAACACAGTCTTTTCAAGAAACTATCTGCCAAATACATGATATGCATAAAGATGAACGGTCTGAATGGCGTGAAGATGCTAATTTAAGACAGTCTCAAACAAATGAGGCTATTAAAGAGTTATCTAATGCTATACAAGATTTAATTAAAAATAATGATGCTGTTTTAAAATTAGAGACAAGGTAAAAAAATGGCTTTATCAATAACATCTTCAACTAGTTATAAAACAAGCTTCTCATTAACTGAATCTAGATCTAATGAATCTATTTCATTAACAGATTCAAATAGTTCATCAAGTTCATATACATATGGAAGTGGAAATAATGAAATAACAAATGCTGTTTCTATTACTGGAGTTCTATCATCTGGTGGTTCTACACAGATAGATCTTTATAGTATTAATCAAACAACATTTGGTGCAACTCAATCGATTCAATTCACAGGAGTAAAAAACTTTACTGTATATAACACTTCATCGACTAGAGGTTATGATTTTACAATTGTAGCAACTGGAACGTCTGCTTGTACAAATCTTTTCAACGGAGGAAGTGGTAATCTCTTAGTTAAACCCTATTCTATATTTACCTACAATGATTCATTTGATGGATGTACGGTAAGTACTGGACAAAGATATCTTTATCTAAAAGATCTCGGATCTGGTGTATCTTATAAACTTTTTGTTCTTGGTTTAGATTAGGAGAAATAACATGGGTTCAAAATCTTTTTCTTTAAATACTGACGATATTGTTAAATTAGCAAAGAACGCTGCTTTAGTTGGTATGGCCGCTTTATTAACATATGTTGGCGAAAATCTTACTAAAGTTGATCTTGGTGCTGCTGGTGTAATGTTAGTTCCTGTGGTAAGCGTGGTTATTGATTCTTTAGTAAAGTGGGTAAGGGACAATACAAAAGAAACAAAGTGAAATTATGTTCGATAAACCTAGCGATCTTTTAAGAGCCTATAAAAATGGTTTTATAGGCTCACAATGCGACCCAGAGGATGTCGATAAGCTTCTTGGAGAATTACCACATCCTCTGTTTGGTGCGGCAGCATATAATTTAAATGGGACCGGAAAAGGAAAAATAGCACTTTTATATAAATCTGTTCAAAAGTTTGATCCAACATTTGGTTCTCACGAAAGACAATCTGTTGGTGATTGTGTTTCACATAGTACACGAAATAGTGTGGACGTTACACGTTGCCATGAAATTGTTGGTGGTCAAAGAGAAGAGTTTGTTGTAAGAGGTGCTACTGAAGGCATATATGGTGCTAGAGGTCATGGTGGTGAAGGAATGTCTTGTTCCGTTGCCGCTAGATTCGTACACCAGAATGGTGGCATCTTATTAAGACAGAAATATGGTAATGTAGATCTGTCTAAATATGATGGCAGACTTGGTGCTTCATGGGGAAGATCGGGTCCACCATCTGAATTAGTACAAGCCGCTAAAAAACATCAAGTTAAAACCATCAGTATGATTACTACTGTTGATGAGGCTAGAGATGCTCTTGCCAATGGTTATGCTATTAGTGTATGCTCTGGATATGGATTCAGTTCACGCAGAGATAAATATGGTATAGCTAAAAGAAGTGGATCTTGGGCTCATGCGATGGCTTGGGTTGCGATGGACGATACTCATGAAATATATAATGAGACATTATTTTTAGTCCAAAATTCTTGGGGAGTTTGGAATGGTGGTGATAAACGACATGATCAGCCAGATGGTAGTTTTTGGATTAGAGAAAGCGATGCTGCTGGAATGTTAGCCCAAAATGGATCATGGGTATTTAGTGATGTTGATGGCTTTCCTCCAAGAAAAGTACAATGGACATTAGACACTGTATTTTAAATAGGCTTTGTTATGAAAAATAAAATTATCTTATCATTGATCTTAATATTATCTTCACAATATGTTTATTCAGACGATAATATTTTATCAATGTATTCTAGCTTGGTTAAGCAGTGGAAGGAAGACATTGCAAATGCATTTGACATGGCAGAAAAGGAAGTTTACAATGTTGTGCCATCACCAAATAATGAACCAGTTCCAGACAAAGATCCCAGCAAGTGTGCTTGTAAGGGCACTGGAAAAATAGTTCAAGGCGATGGTCACGTTACACCATGTCCATATCATAGTTCATCTGCTGCACCGTCTGCAACAGTAGAAGTGAAAAATATAACAAATTTTACATGTAAATGCGAAACTAGATGTGCTTGTAAAACCTGTCAATGCAAGAAAGTGGAGAAGAAGTAATGTTTGATATTGAATTCTTACTAAAAGCTGTTGCCTTAGTAGTAGCAATTGGATTATTACTTTCTAGTATAGATGTTTCTTATCTATTAACTAAATTATTTGTTAAAGAAACAAAACCAGTAGTAGATACTGATGTTACGGTTGATAATGGTGGTAAATTCCTAGCTACTATGGAATTGTGGTTTTTACTTAAAAAGAAGTGCGACGAATCATCATTGACTGCCGCTTCTAAAAAAATGGATGAAGTTTTTCCTCTATTAAATGATAACATAGAGGAGAATTAAAATGCTAAGAATAATTGTTGCTATAGGATTATTATGGTTTGTATTTTTTGGATCTATTCCAAATATAGATATAAAACCAGTTCCAGATAAAATAGATGAGGTTAGTTCTATTTTAGATATTAGTAAGCCATCTGATGAAATTCTGAGTAAAGTTAGACCAGTAGCTAAATTAGTTACAGATACAGAAGATAGGGCCAAGATCGCCCTTTTTAACTATGAGTTTTCTCAAAGAGTTTTAAAATATGATACTGATGCACAAAAGCTAAATGATCTTTATTCTAGAGCCGGAAGTAATTTTTTTCATGGTTCACTAAAAGGTAAGTATAGCGGATTTGCCGATTCATTAAAAGTTTTATTTGAATCAGTTGTTGGTTCAGATAATCATGTTTTAACTATTCAAGAGAAACAAGCTTTAAAGGAACTATTCAGTGGCCTATCTTGGACATTAATAGAAAAGTAACATGGATATATCTTATATAAAAGATGCTATAGAGCAAGCCTTTTCTAAGGTTGGATTTAATATTGCAAAATTTGCTATTTCATGCCCATCACCACTATCTGTTATAATTGAAAAGAATGACGATGGTGTAAAATTAACATTTATACAAAACTTTCCAACAATTAAAACTACTAAGTTTTTTCTATCCATTAAAACGGAAGTTGAAGGAATTTTTCTAGGTAAAGATGGTGGCTCTATAAAGCTAAGACATTTTCCAGATTTCAATTTCAAATATAGTGATGAAAATACTGAATTATTTGGTTCTAGTAATTTTAATTTAGATAATATACAGCAAGAAATAAATACTAAGTATCCAGATAGAAAAAGAAAAAGAATAGCAGACCTTGCTTTAACATACGCAAATGAATGGGCGAACATAGCCAGCCAAAACGGCATTGTCTTTAGTGGTTGCAAACAATCCAATAAAGATAAACTGAGTGATGATTGCCAGCAGTTTGTGTATGAAAACATAATTAACTCAAAAGAAATAGAAGCAAAGTCCGCAGCACTAGCATTTATACTGCTATATTTTATATTGCCAACAATAATTAACTGGGTTGTAAAAAGATTTTTAGATCAACTATTTAATCAACAGCCCTTAAATTATACGGCTTAATATGAAAAATATAATTGCTGCTATAGCATTACTATTTTTTGGTAACTTTGATTTTCTTGAAGATCAAAATACAACCAATAAAAGAATATTTTATTTCACAGCCTCTTGGTGTGGTCCTTGTAAAAATTTTAAAGACAAGGAAATACCAAAGCTGAAATCTTTTGGTTTAAGCTCTAGTGAAGCAAATGACGATACTCTATCTAATATAGAGATATATGATATTGATCTCCATAAAGACTTCTATGAGCAATTGAAAAAAGACAGCAGGGTTGTCCCCCTTTTTATTTTTTTAAATGATGAAGGTATTGAGTATGCTAGATTAACTGGCTATCAATCTGCTGAAAATATCTTTAAATTATGGAATCAAAAGAGCGGCCTTGACTTTAAGAACTAATGGTGCATAATATGAGATATGCAAGTATTTTTTAAGATGTTCAAGCTAAAATAGGAATATGCCATTGCCAGCCTTTGCTGGTATTTTTTATAATTTTAAGAACGGAAAATTGGAATATGAAAGTACAAAAAAGAAATGGAGAAAAAGAAGATTTCTCCGTAGAGAAAATACACAAGGTATTAGAATGGGCAACTGATGATATTAATGGAGTGTCATTTTCGGATGTTGAAATGAATGCCCATCTATCTCTATATGATGGTATCACTAGCGAAGAAATACACCAGATATTAATTAAATCTGCTAATGATCTCATATCAAAGAACGCACCAAACTATCAATATGTTGCGGCTAGATTATTAAACATGCATCTTAGAAAAATAGTATGGGGATATGGAGATAAGCCAACAAACTTTTTAACTTTTCTACAAAGAAATGTAGATAATGGAATATATGATCCTGCAATACTTTCAAAGTGGTCAAATGAAGATATTAAAACATTAGAAAAATTCATTGATCATGATAGAGATAATTTATTTACATATGCTGGATTACAGCAACTAATTGATAAATATCTAGTAAAGAATAGAACTACTGGAAAAATATATGAAACTCCACAGTTTGCATATATGTGCATAGCCATGTGTCTATTTGATACTATTGAAAATGTTAAGAAGGCATACGATTGTTATTCAACTTTCCAGATTAATTTGCCAACTCCAATTATGGCTGGAGTGAGAACAAATATTAGACAATTTGCCAGTTGCGTTTTAGTTGATGTTGATGATAATTTAGATGCTATTTTTTCTAGTCTACATGCCGTTGGTAAATATACAGCCCGCCGTGCAGGAATTGGATTGAATATTGGTCGTATGCGTCCAATCAATTCTCCAATTCGTGGAGGCGAAGTCATCCATACCGGTCTTATACCATATCTTAAAAATTTTGAATCTGCGGTTAAGTCTACTAGCCAAAATGGGCTTCGTGGAGGCTCAGCAACTGTTCATGTTCCGTTTTGGCATTATGAGATTGAGGATATTCTAGTTCTTAAAAATAATGCTGGAACAGATGATAATAGAGTTAGAAAGCTAGATTATTCTATTCAGTTCTGCAAGTTATTCTATGATCGTTTAATCAAGAATGAAGAGATTACTTTATTTAGTCCAAACGAAGCGGTTGGGCTATATGAAGCTTTTGGAGATAATGATAAGTTTGAATCGCTCTATTTAAAGTATGAAAATTCTAGAAATATTAAATTCAAGAAAAAGATATCATCAAGAAAGCTAGCTGAAATATATGCTAGAGAAAGACTAGAAACTGGCCGTATTTATTCAATGAATATAGACAATGCTAATGAAAACGGCTCATGGGGTGTTCCATGCTATATGTCTAATCTTTGTCAAGAAATTATTCATCCAACCAAGCCAATTCAATCTATTAATGATCCAGAAGGCGAAATAGGCATTTGCATTCTTTCTGCACTTAATTTACTAGAACTTTCTAGTGATGAAGATATTGAAGAGGCTTGCAGAATGGCAGTTAGAACGCTCGACTCTGTAATTGATTATCAGCATTATCCAATTCTTGCTGGCGAAAACTTTACAAAAAATCGTAGATCAATTGGTATTGGCATTACTAATCTAGCTGGATTTTTAGCAAAAAATAAATTGTTCTATGATGATAAAGAGACGCTAACCGTTGTGCATGAATTAATGGAAAAGATTCAATGGCATTTAATTAATGCTAGTTGTGATCTTGCCAAAGAAAAAGGACCATGCCCAAAGTTTAATGAAACAAAATATGCTCAAGGTCTTTTACCAATAG
>Ga0208784_1000405_pt1 | contig 21237 bp, 38 predicted proteins | sample DEB19_08_DNA_FD_184531 | JGI IMG/M metagenome (GOLD analysis project Ga0208784, IMG submission 184531) | Aqueous microbial communities from the Delaware River and Bay under freshwater to marine salinity gradient to study organic matter... | ecosystem: Environmental > Aquatic > Marine > Coastal ... | reverse complement strand
CGCAAATCTGCACCAGGCACAAGCGGCGGGTGTATCAACCTGACATTGAGCAATGCCAAGCCACCGGCAGCCCCGGCACGCCACCACCATCGCGCACATGCCGAAGCTGCCAGCATCAGGGGGCCGCTATCTTGGCCGCCAATGGGCACCAGGTCGGCTCGGCTGGCTGCGGCTGTACTGGATTGTCCCGTCCGTCTGGCGTGCTATGGTGGCAGTGTGACGCAAGCGGCGCACCTGTCCGCGAAGATCGCGCCAGAAGCTGCGACAGATACGCACCCGCCTAATTTCACCACCCACCCGCCACCGCCCCCGCCCGCCCTCACCGGCGGGTTTTTTTGTTTCTACAGAGTGGCGAAAAAATATTTTTTTATTTTTCTATTTTATATGTTGACATCGTACTATGAACCCGATATAAATAATAACGTAGGGCAGAGAGAAACAAAACAACTCAGCAAGGGGCAGAGAGATGACAATAACGATGACCGAAAAAACCGCCGAACTATTCGAGAAGCTAGGTCGTGCTGGGCACAACTGGGGCGGCACGCCAATGCTAGATTTGACCAAGTCTGAACGAGGCAACTTGACCCAACTGAAAAAACTTGGTTTGCTAACAACCTTCAAAGAAAATGGAGCCGAGTTTGTCTGGTTTTATGAGATTGGCCTCAACTTGCTTCTGAGCGAGTATCAAATTGATTTGTACGAGACTGGATGCTATTGGAAATACACTGAGGAAGGCAAAAAAAAGCTAGCGGCATGGGCAGCGGAACGTGCAGCCATGACAGCAAAGAACTAAACCCACCACCCGCCCCGGTCGCAAGCCGGGGCAATCACTCAGCAGATAGAGGAAAAAACAGATGCCACGCAATCAAGTTGAGCTGACGGACGCCGAAATCGATGAAATCTTTGTTGATGAGTTCAGGATAACCGACGCTTGCGAATTTGATCTATCTTGGACAAACGACACCATTGATCAAATTCTTGCAGCCAGAAAAAACTGGCGGGAACTTGGCGAGCTTTACGAGGGAAAGACTGAAATCGGCGGCTATAGATTCATAACAATCGATGGTTGTCAGGCAGTGAAAGGGCAGGAGCGAAAAAACATTATTGTCGTCGATTTTGGCGGCGCCAGAGCGATTAAAGACTAACACAACCACCCCCACGGCAGGAGGCCGCGACAATGAACGGATGGAGTCTCACACTTTCCTTCTTCGGGGCCAGTGTAACGCTGGCCAGACAACCAGAATGTCAGACGAATCAGCAGACAAACCCAAGCGAGGCCGGCCTATCGGCACCCGCAACAAACCCGGCACACAAAAGCCGGGACGCAAGCCCAAACCACGCGACAGAGAAAAGCGAGTTGCATCATTGGGCGAGCGTGCGCAGATCAGCGTTGCGTTATCGCAGGCCACGGCGGCCAGGCTGGCGGCGATTGCTCAAAAGTGGCGCGTGACGCGGGGCGAGGTGATCAGGCGATTGATTGATAGGGCGGATGAATAATGGATACAAGCGAATTTTTCAGCGAAGAGAACATGCGACTTGCAGCCGATTGGCGAGGGAAAGAAGAAACCACGCAAGAAGTCTGGGAACGGATTGACGCCAGAGCAAAAAGTTTCTGGCCGGTCAATCCAACAAGATCAAATCGTGGAGGAATACTTCCAAGCGTGAAACGAGACGTGCTTATTCGGTGCAATGGTTTATGCGAATCGTGTGGTCAGAGAAAGCCATTAGATATGCATCACCTACGATATTATGACGACGACGGAAAGCTAATCTTTCAACGTGAAAAACCTGAAGACTTGAAAGCAGTTTGCCGAAGTTGTCACAAAAGAATCCATGGTGTTAGATAATGGCAACTATTCGGAAATTCCGAATTGTTCAGCCAAGCCGCTCCGCAACCTCTCGAATCAGGCCAATATCTTTTTCGGCATAAACCTGCGTGACGTCTGCATGTTCGTGACCGAGTGCGACCTGGGCGGCATCAAGTCCAAATTCTTTTCGCGCTCGAGTAGCGAACGTGTGCCTAAGTTGGTTCGGAGCCCACGGCTCAATGCCAATCTTTTCACAGGCTCGTTTGATGGCTCGTTGATAGCTGGACACTTCGTAAATATCACCCGGCGTCCGTGCCGGTGTCTTTTTTTTGCGGTTCACCTGCGAGGGCTGCACCTTTGTCTTTCGCACTGATCGCATGGCCGCAAATCGCTCCTCACGATCTTCAGCAGGTGAAAAGCATGGCATGTCGGCAGGTCGATTGAGCCACGGCATTAAAACCGCCTGCCCCTGCTGGCCAATGCCGACCACCCGCTCCTTATCTCGCCAATCTGTCTTATGCTGTGGTGGCCGGTAAAACCATATCGGCCCGGTTCGGTCAATGTCCACAGGTCTGATCTGGATCACTTCCCCCGGCCTCATGCCGGTGTACCATTGCAACATGATCATGGCCCAGATGCGGCTGGCTACATGTTCCTTGACCGCTTCCACCGCTTCCCACGCTACCGGCTTGACCTTCTCCGGCTCTCGTGCTGCTGATCTTCTCTTTTTTAATGTCTCTAGTGCCCGCAATGAATCGACCACCGCACCAGGCACCAGATCAGACCGGACACCCCACCGCCAGCATCTGACGATGAATCGTTGGTACTTAACGATGGTTGACCTGCTCAAGTCGCCTTCAATCATCTTGTCTCGCACCATCACCAACTGCGACGCCCTGAACTCGTTTGCGGGTAAACTACCAAATAACGATTCAACCCATCGCAAAGCAAAAGCCATGTTCTTTATTTCACGCGGCTTCACCTCATTCGTAACTTTTAAGTACGCAAGGAATTGCGTAATTAATTCCGTGACATTAACGCATTTATTTTCCTGACGGATTTTTCCTGTAAGGTTAAATAGAGACAAGACTTGGTTGTACGCTGCGATTGATTCCGGGCTGTTGAATTTGCCTAAATAGACCGTGTCGCCCTGCCATGTGCATCTGGCGAGGCCAGATTTCTTGTGTAAAGTATATGTTGGGAATAGGTTACGAGGCCGAGGCATCGGCTGGCCAAAATATGTTTTTTGGTAGATTACCATGATTCAACCGGGGTAAGGTACTGAGGCGGGTATCAACAAAACAAACATAACACATTATTTTGTAAAGGCTTAAAAAAATGCCCCCTGCAAGGCTCGAACTTGCGACCCGCTGATTAAGAGTCAAGTTCGTAGGCTGGAGTCCGTATAAAAGCACAAAAGTTTACCGTTTTTCAGGCCTTCTTTTTGGTCGCAATCGTTTTGTTTAACGAATCAAGGGCAGATAGATCGCTCTCAATTCGCTTCTCCCAGTTTGCTTGACCGGACATAAACAGACCGGCAATCAGACTGTTAAGCAGGTCTTTTTCAGTCAATGATTTCCCATTGTGCTGAATGCCCTGCATTTCCACCCAGCCAATTATCTGTTTAACAGCCCCGTGGATTTGCTCAGGGGCAGCAAACGCCATCTTTCTGGCTGGCAGGCTGTCAACTCGTTTTGTCAACGCCATCGAGATTATTCTCCAAAGTTGCCCATTGTTATAAAGGTGACAATTCACCTTATCCCCAAAGTAACTATAACAGAAAATTCTAAAAGTCAAAGACTTGATGAAACAAAGTAACTAGGTATAATGGTGACGTGGTATCTTTTCTGACAATATGGAGAAGTCAATGCAGAAGAAAAAGCTAATTTTGCACGTTGATCCTAAAGTCTTCGCAGCCGTTAGGCAGCAAGCATTTGAGAAAAACACATTCAGATCGGCACTGGTCGAATCGATCCTAGCCGATGCGCTGCAAGTCAAGATTGGGGGGCAGTCATGTCAGAAAAAAGAGTCGGCGAAAGTGTAAAGAAACATTACTGGGAACTGCCTTTGGGCGTTATACGCGGGTATCTGGAAGAGCCGGGCCCGCGTTTTGTTGACCCTTATGCAGCAGAGGAAAGAAAAGCCATTCAGGATGTGGAACGGCAAGCTGAAAAGGAATTAGCGAAAAAGATTTAGCATAAAAGGTTTATGATCAATGAACTGGCAAGATTACTTTGAGGCGTGTGGCGACAACGACATTTGCAAAGCGTTTGACGCTCTTGCCGACATTGGAGTCTTGCCAGTTGTCAATGGTGAGGATGTTAAAGGCAAGCTCAAAAGGCCGATGGCCAAAGAAGGTTGGGAGAAATTGACCACTGCCCAGTGGACAATAACTCTAAACTCGTGCCTGAGAAATGGGATACCGTTTGGGATTGGTGCAAAGCCGGTCGGTTATCTTGTGATCGACGTTGACCCAAAGGATAAGGATTCAGGCAATCTGCCAGACGCATGGCGGGAAATGTCGCAACTGGTTTTCGGCTCCGACGATCCGCCCAGGACAATGATTGTTCGGACTGAGAACGGGGCCCATGTCTGGTTCAAAATTGATGATAATTTTCGGGCGGCATGGGGCAGGGTTGGAAGGCGAAAGATTCAATTGCAATGTGGCGGGTCATTTGAGTTATTTATTGGCGTGCCTGATGGCGGCTATCAGGTCGCATGCGCACCGTCAGAGGGCAAGAAAATATCGATTGCGGAAGAGCCGATAAAACTACCAAAAGCGGCCTGTGATGCAATCATTAAACTTGTGACCGCCAAGCCGGTTGAGCCGAAGCCGGTGAACTTGTCAGCAAGTCAAGATGAGATTGATTTAGCCTGGGTAAAGGATGCGATGGACAGCGGCTATCTCGACTCAGAAGTCGATGATTACGATTCGTGGCTGCGGGTCGGCATGGCGTTATTTGATCGATTCGGTGAAACCGGCAGCGAGCTATGGGAAACATGGTCAAACCGAAGCGGCAAGCACATTGCCAACGAATGTTATGCGAAAGTCAAATCATTCAAGCGATCCGGCGGCAACGTGGTCAAGTTTGGGAGCCTGATTGCGATTGTTCAACGCAATGGCGGAACATCACCTAATAACAGACCAAAGTCATCAGAAGAGCCGACAGAGTTTTTGGGCGAGGAAGACTTATTAGAGGCTTCCAACGCTCAGGATATTCTTGACCGAATGAAAGAGCGCAAATGGCTTTGGGGCGATAAAGAAAAGAAAACAGGATGGCTTCAACAAGGCGGCTTGCATCTTGTGGAAGGTCGCGAGGGCACTGGAAAGACTCGCTGGATTATGGATCTGGTCAGAAGGTGGTCGCTTGACCTGGTGTGGCCCGATGGCAGCAAGATTGAGATTGACCCTGACAGTAAAGTCTTATTTGTGGCTTCTGATAGTCACTGGGATCAAATCGCACTATGCGCTGAAGACTTTGGCATCCCGCCCGAAAATGTTCTTTTTACCGGCCCGAAAACAGACCCTTATGATTTTACGTCCATTGATGAAAAGCGAACCGCCGAAATCATTCGGCTTTGGTGCCGAAAATACAAAATCGCTTTGATCGTGGTCGATACGTTGATGGCGGCAACATCAAGGCCGCTGGTTGATCGACAGGAATGCGCGATGATTGCCAACCCATTACGCGCAATCGCACGAGAATTTGACGTGACAGTCGTTATGGTTGGCCACCTGAATAATCAGGGCGAAACCTACGGGCGGGCCATGCAGGGCAACTGTGAGCATGTTATCAGGCTTGAAGCCAACGAAGCCGATAAGCAGCATGTGACAATCAAATCTGAGAAGTGCCGATGGAATAAATTTGCCCTGCCAGTATTGAATGGGCGGCAGCATGAAAACGGGTGGGAATACACGTCAACCAATTCGGACGAAGGCAGCACGCCCCAGGTAAAGGGCCGCGAGGCAGCCGCTGACGTGATTCGGCGATTCATGGCCACCGTCAGCAGAGTGGCATGGGGCGAGATGATTGACGAGCTTGCAGAAAGCGGAGTTGCCAAGACAACTGCAAACAGAGCGTTAAAGTTTATGGTCGAATCTGGCGAGTTGGTTGTTTATAAAGAAAAGTTTCCGTCTGGTAAAGAATGTTCTTTTTATGAAATAAACCCGCATTTTATAGCTGACGACCAATCAGATTCAGTTCCAAAATCTTAGTTTCAGTTCCACTTCCACACGGGGTATATATATACCCCCCGTGGGTGGAACTAAGTGGCGTGGAACTAAGTTGGAACTAAGTTGGAACAATGGTTTTTATAGAGTTTGATTTTTTTGGAACTAACTTTGGAAGTGGTTCCAACCCTGTTTGGAACTAGTACCAGTGGAACTAACTTTGGAACGAAGTTATTTTCGTATATTTTCGCTAAAACTAATTTTATAAAAATATTCAAAATTTATCTTGACGGATAAAAGGTAACAAAATATTATTAGATTGTCGGTACCAAGTTACCTATTCACCACCACTACTCAGGAGCAATCAGCATGTCAGCAGCGCCGATGTCAGTTCAATCATTGCAACAGCTTGGCTGGCGGCCCGACCAGCTTACAGACGCCCTTGCCGCTGAATGGCAGGCGGGCTATCGCTTCGCGATTCAAGAGGCACAGCAGGACGTTGAATCATCGCTGAACGATCAGCATGAGGCAGATATGAAGCAACAGGCCGAAGTGATCGCAGGCACGATTAAGGGCCTGCAAACGTCAATCAATGCCTTGCAGGTCATGACCCGTGGAATCGATCAACGTGACCATCAATACGGCGAAATCTGCAAAGCTATCGTGAGGATGCTCGAAGCTGTGTCAGTGATGGAAGAGGTGGCACGATGAGTCCAGATTATTCATCAATGAGTTTTAACGATCTTGTACGAGGCTTTTTAAGAGCCGAAAAGCAGGTTGAGGCAACAGTTCCAATCTGGCTTGAAATAGCTCGGCGATTGAATCGGGCCAATTTAGCTTTTGACGCTTTTATCGTTGATGGCAATGCTTACACGCTTGACCATAAAAATTGCGGAATCGATGAAATTGATGCTCATTTTTATTCAGGCGATGAGATTGACGCTTGCTATCGGTCAGTCATCGCAGAAATGGAAGAGGTGACACGATGAGCATCGCGAACCTTTCAGCCGCCGAGAAGTTTGTTTTAGAGACCTGCGACATCATTGAATTTAACCGCATCGTTAGACGCGACTCACATCGCGGCTTCACAGGCCACAAACTGACCAGGCACCCTAGACGCGGCTACTACTGTTCATTCTGGGCTGCTGGTTACGGGTGGTGCGGTTATGGCATCAACCGAACAGCAGCACTTAATAACGCAATTCATAACTGTTACATGCGGTTGTACTGCGACAAACAAAAGATGGCACAGCCTCGCCAGTTGGCTTTCTCGCCATCTGATGACTTAGACAAGGCAATGGGCTATCCAAAAGAGCAGCTCAAAGCCTTGTCGATTCGTGCAACTCTCTGAGTTGCTCCTTGGTGATGCCACCGGGGGCGTTCCTCGGTGGCAATTTCTCTTGTCAGGCAATCCGACCAGAAAGGTCAATAAACATGCCTATTCCGATGCTCAAAAGCAATCCTGCTGGTTCTGACTATACCCCTGTGCCTGAAGGCACCTATCAAGGCATCGTGCAGAATCTTTTCTTCCTCGGCACGCAGACGCCGCTGAATCCGTCATACAAGCCAAGTCAAAAGCTGGCGATCAGGTTCATTCTTGATGAGCCATTAGGCGAACAATCAGACAAGTTTTTCACAATCACAACCACAGTCGGCTTCAGCCTGGGCGAGAAAGCTGGCCTGACGAAACTGTTTAAACCTGTCTTGGGTTCCGGGTGGCCGCCAGAAGGTGGGACGCTTGACCCTGAAACGCTGCTGAATTTGCGTGTAATGGTGACAATCACTCACACGGTCAAGGGTGATAAAACCTATGCCAACGTGGCTAGCTTGGGCCGGCTGCCAAGAGGCATGGCACCATTCGACCCGGCGTGCGACATCTTTGCCTGGTCGTATGACGATCCACCTCGCGACGGTGTACCCGAATGGATTGTCAAACAGGCGGCCCAATGCCATGAACTGACAGGGCAGTCGGCACCGGTGAAGGAATATCGGGCACCGGCCACCGGTGGCCATAAGATCGACCCAACGGCTGAAGATGCACCATTCTGAGGATCTACGACATGCGACAACGTGATATTGAAACCGCCATCGAAGAATGCAGCCGCTTTGCCGCTATGGCTGAGCGACATCTTGAGGACGAGGCCGAACCATCAACGCCAGAGGATGAAGCCGACATCCGGCGTTATGCCCTTGATGCGATTCGCAGTCTTCGCAAGCTGCGGGAATCGGTAGTTGATGAGACGATTGAGTCGTAAACGGTTGCCCGTGCCGCGACGCGGGGAAAGGTTGCTTGAGGGAAAGCGGCAGCATGATCTGGCGGCACTCTTGCTGATGCCACCACGGTCGAGCAAAACGGGGGCACGCGGCCCTTGTGGGTCATGCGAACGGGCAATCTAAGCAGGGATGCAACTTTCGCCACGGACGGCGGTTTATGGGGCTGGGCGGGACTGTCGGGGATTTCCAGACCGACGGTCGGCGGGTTCAACTCCCGCCCCCTGTGTTCAGTCGTGGAGTCCTTCGATTTTCGCCACGACTGGCCGGTGGTCCAAAACGCCGGGAAACTTCTGCGACTCGCCCCGCTGCGTTGGCGGGGTGGGTTTTCACTCAGGAACAATCACATGGTCACACTATCACCGCAGACAATCGCCAAGATGCGACAGCTTGAGCAGCGCATCAGCCAACTCTGGGACGAGATTATCAAGATCCGCACGCCAACTCGAAGCCTCGTAGGTGGCGCTGATTTCAACCTTGAGCTCGAAGCCCATGTATCTGCCGCGTTTGTGATGTCGCTGAATAAAGGCGCAACGCCAGAGAGTGCCGCGAACACATCAAAAGCAATCGGAGAGCAGTTTGTCAGGGAATGGAACCGCAACTATGCACGCCAGCGGGTGACGATCACCAGCAAGCACGAGGTTCAGAGGTGGTCGAAAGCTGGTGATAAGTACGCGGAGCGATTGCAAAGGGAGTTTGAACAGATTTCACCGCCGCCAGTCTGAAATTATGGCTGGCGGTGGTTTGTCACGGCGGGGCAGGTCATGGCCCGGCGTGGCATGGTGTGGTTAGGTTTGGCAAGGTGCCGCTTGCAGTCTGAAACGATTGGCTGCAAGCGGATTGTCGGGGCCGGGTAAGGCTGGGCTCGGCAGGGTTAGGCAAGGCCAGGCAAGGTACGGCCGGGCAAGGCATGGAGCCACCGTTGATCTGAAATTACGGTCAGCGGTGGATTGCCGCGGCGGGGCATGGCTCGGCTTGGCGAGGCAAAGCGAGGCAATGTGAGGCAAGGGCTTCGGTGGCAAATGTTGCCGCCGGGCATTTTCAAAACTCGGCGATCTCTAAGCATGGGAAGCCGACAATAAGGATTGAGTGAATGTCAGACATATCTGTAAGAGTCAAGATTTCAGGGGTAAGACCTTTATTGATGCACTCGGCACGGGCAGCAAACCCGTTGAGTAAGGAAGCAAAAGCATCAAAGGCGATCAGCTCCAAGCGGTCAAAGGTCGATTCAGACCATGAACGGCTGGCAGAGCTTGACTGGCGAAACGGCTTCTATCACGATTCAGAATTTCGGCCCGTCATTACAGCCGATTGCCTGCAAGGTTGTTTCATTGAAGCGGCAAAGAAGCTGAAGCTAAAGAAAACCGCACAATCTGGCATTATCGTCACTGACGACACGCTACTGGTTCACGATCACCCAGCAGGGCCAAAAGCAACAGTTGAGGACTTTTGGAAAACTGGCGGCAAATACATTGATGCCCGTGGTGTGAGAGTTCAAACATCGCGAGTTATTCGCTATCGACCACGATTTGATATTTGGGCGGCTGAATTTCAAGCCGATCTTTACGACCTTGACGCCAGCGTATTTGCTCAAATCTGCCAGATTGCAGGCAGGTCAATCGGGCTTTGCGATTACCGCCCACGCTTCGGCCTGTTTGAAGTGTCGAGCTTTGAGGTGCTTTCATGAAAATCTATTTTGAGCAAGATTTCATTGATGGACTTTCTAAAGGCGATTGCATACCGCCAAGCGATGTCGTGAAACTTGCTGGAATCATTGAAACCGATCAAGATTCAATCAATTTTGCCGCCTTGAAAGTGGCTGGCCTGCTCGAGAAAGTTCTCTGGAAGAATGGCAAACATTGGAGCCTGCGAGTTGCCAACGGTTCGGTTTATATTCTGTCAGACGCTGAATCGGTTGAGTTTCAAGCCAAACGATTCCGCACAGGTGTAAAAAAGATTCGCCGAAGCAAAAAGCATGTGGAGCGTGTTGACGTTTCACAGCTTGGCGAGATTGACAAGCGGCGGCATGAGATTGAGTCACGCAAGATCAGCGTGTCACTTGATTCTCTGCAACGGTCGCTTCGTGATGTAAACAAGGCGACGCGGCCAACTCAGTCAGAACGAGTTGCACCGCCGCCAGTAATGAAGCCACCCGCTTTCTTTAGGCGTCCCGGTGGATGATAAATCAAGGCTTGGCGAGTCATGGCGTGGTCTGGCACGGTGAGGTAAGGATAGGCATGGCATGGTGGGGCACGGCATGGAGCCGCAATCAATCTGAAATTACGGTTGGTTGCGGAATGTCGAGGCTAGGTACGGCCCGGCTCGGTGTGGCTTGGCGAGGCTCGGCATGGCAGGGTAAGGCATGGCACTGTCGCCAGTCTGAAATTATGGCTGGCGGTGGTTTCCTCGGTTGTCACAGTCCGACGCCGGGGCGGTGGAAGTCGGCACGAGATGTTATCGCGCTAGAACTTTCAGGCGGCAGGCATGGAACTCACGGACGGCTAGCCTGGCCGTCATTTCATCATCATGGAGGTTGCAAAAATGGGTGTCCTGGTATTGACGAGGGGAAAGCTGCAAACAGTTGTCATCGATGCAGGTGACGAAACAATCGAGGTCATCGTCGCCGAGATTCGTGGCGATAAAGTAAAACTGGCCTTCAGTGCATCGAAAAAAGTACAAATCAATCGGCCAGAAATCAGGGAAAAGAAGCTCAACAGTGCAAAAAAGGATGGCGTGTCATGATCAATCGTTATCAGGTGGGCGACACAATCCGGGCCAAAGAATCAGTAATGACTGGTACGGTTGTCAAGATTGAATACAAACGCGACGCGAAAGGCAAAGCGTTTGACATCGCATCGATTGACGTTCTTTTCCGCAACAACGCCTATTTCACGATCAAACCTGCCGACTTTGACCGGATCTATTTGATTCGTGAAGCCAAGAGCATCCACCCAAAAGAGACTGAGGTGGAAGCGTGATTAGCCTTTACGTGCAAGTACTCTGCGAGATTAATCGCGATTCAACGGCGACGATTGAAGAACTGGCTGTCAGGATCGATAAGACATCGACCACCGTTAGGCGAGTGATCGAGGAACTGAAAGCCGCCAGGCTGATTGAGTGCCAGAAAATAGGCAAGTCTAATAATTTTCTGATCAACCGAGATAAGTCAATCACGACACGCGGCTGGGTGTTTCCGGTGGCATTAATTCTGGAAAGTGGGAGGGCGATCTGATGACCGTGAATGAATCACTGCATATTGAGCTGATCCACGCGAATGATCGACTGGTCAAGATCATTAATGACCTGTCAGACAAGCCGGGGAATCGGCTGACAACCGAACAATCGTTTGCCGTAGCGAAGTCGATCGAATTAGGTCAGATGGCAAAGGCTGACGCCAAACGGGCAGGCATCACGATTGAGGTGCGTTAATGGCTCAGGCAGCATGGCAACCTTATGAGCGGGACATCCCGGCAGTCAGACGCAATACGATCCGGCGGGCATTTGCCGAGGTGATCAGTGAGCTAAACGTCTCAGAGGATTCAGCAAGGAAATACTTCGAAGACGCCTTAGCGGGCCGCTATGAAACGGTCGAGGAAAAGCTGGTAGTGATCACCAAAAGCACGCAATGTTTGTATGGGTGCAGCGTCTGCGGCTTGCCGATCTCAAATTACAACAAAACTGGCACTTGTCAGATCTGCCGGGAGCGCGCCGAAAAAGGCAAGTGTTTAGATTGCAAGTGTATTGTTGCAAAAGGTAGCACCCGATGCTTGTCGTGTGCCATGAAACGGCGGAACAGGCGAAGAGAACTAGAGCAGAAAAAGAGGGGAAAATGAAAGAGTTATTGGAACAGTACAAGCGTATTTATGATTTGACTGCTACGCTTCGGCAGCTTGTGCTGGACTTGCCAGAGATTGAGCTGGGCACATCGATTGGCAACACGATCACGCACCTTGACATGAAGCTGGACAAGCATGCCCATGAGATAGTCAGTTTGATGCAGAATAGCAAGTGCGATGTTCACGCTGAACAACATTTTAAACCGCTTTGGGCAGTGCTGCCTGCCGATGCCGAAGATGACGTTTGGCAAAAGCAACTTGGCCCACGAAAGCAGGTGAGCTATCAGATATTTCTTGCACAAAGTCACGCCGAAGAGTATGCATCGCAATTACGAAAGTCTAAAGTCGTTCCAGTGTGGGGGGGATAACGTGAAAGAACTAATTGAGCAATACAACCGCATTCAAGCCATGGCCACCAGCCTTCGGCATGTCAGTCAAGATATTCCCGGTCTTGTTGACGGCCACACCATTGAGGTAATGATTAACAAGATTGGCCTCAGAATGCACACTCTGGCCCACGAAATAGTCAGGGAATTGCAACAACAGCCTGACGACGCCGCAAAGCAGCTTAACGAGCCGGAGCAGCTAGGTAAGCCGTTCTGGGCGGTGATCGCCGCCGGAGAGCCTGATTATGAGGCGAGATCCAGAGGTATCATGGGCAGCACAAAATATCGCATGTATTTTTCAAAACAAGATGCTTTGGAATCTATCGGCGATAGCATCGACAAAAAGGTTGTTCCAGTGTGGGGGGAGTGAAAATGAACGAACAGATTGAACAGTTGAAAGCCGATAAGGCAGCACTTGAAGTGGCACAAATTGTCATGCGGAAGCATGGCAGCTATGTATCTGAACTTGTGATTGAGACAGGAATCCGCATTCAAGACCAAATAAATGAACTTGAAAGACAAGCGGATAACTCGTTTAAGGAAGCCAAGCAACTGATCAGGCACTGGGGCAGAGATGATCTCATGCTTGACAATAACGGAAGGCTCTTGCAGCAGGTGGCTTTGTATGTCCGCCATCTTGAGATCCAACTAGAGGAAAGGACTTGCAATGCCACTAACATGGACAACTAACGGCAGAATCTGGCTGGCATTGCATGGCGATCAATGGGCCAAGATTCAGCGGGTGGAAACTGCCCAATATCCATTTATTGTGTGCGCAGGCTGGCACATGTTAGTTGAAGGTGAACTGGATCTTGATACAAGGTGCTGGTCTGCTGCTGCAAAGTTTAAAACACTTGAACAGGCTCAGGCATGGGCTGCGGAGAAATTGGGGGTGGAGAAATGAGCATTGAAATCACGCCCGACCTGTTGAGTGATCTGCGACAGAAGGCAGAGGCGGCAGGCGGCAAGCAGTGGAAAGTCTATGAAGCCAGCGATGGCAGTATATTTATCACTGGTGATGACGAAGGGCCGCACCTTGCAGAAGTGTGGTGGCCAAAAGACGCAAATCACATCGCCGCCGCATCGCCTGCCGTGGTGCTGGCACTGGTGGCGGAGGTGGAGCGGCTGAGAGATAGGCTTGATGAATTGATCTGCTCAGGGTGCAATCAGCAGCCGAAGTTTTGTGTCTGCGACATTCAACTGGAGGCCAGCGATGCCGATCAAGCCTGAAGATGTGACCGATCAGCACATTAAGCAGATTAAAGATTATCTGGAAGGGCAAATCGGCTGGCCATTAATGCCAGACAATTCTCAGCTTGCGACACTTGCTAACGCACTGATTGAGGCCGGTATTGTCAGCCCGCCGGTGTGGGTGATCAAAGAAGATGGCGTGATCGTTTCAGGCTGTTTCAGCAGCCATAAAAAAGCGGTTGCGTATCGAGACTCACTCTGGCGGACAGAGACATTAACAGTCGAACACTGGAAAGGGCAAGCAGAGTGAGCGACGCCATCAACCCCGATCATTATAAGAACCATCCTTCAGGCGTGGAGTGCATCCAGATCACGGAACACTTCAATTTCTGCCGTGGTAATGCGATTAAATACCTGTGGCGGGCAGGCGAAAAGGGCGATGTGATCGAGGATCTGCGGAAGGCGCGATGGTATGTTGACCGAGAGATTCAACGATTGGAAGGGATTCAAAAAGATGCCTGAAACAGCTTTGTCAATCTTCGCCGCTGTGGCCAGTTTTACGCTGTCAGGTATGATGGCGGCATTGGTGGTGATGTATCTGAAAGCCATGAAACGGGGGCGATGAAATGAAACTATCTTTTTTTGTCCCAGGCATCGCCAGCCCGTCTGGCTCCAAGAAAGCATTCATGCACCCGAAAACGGGCCGGATCATCGTCATGGATACCGCCAAGCGGAAAACCTCGTGGCAGTCGATTGTGTCGCTGCACGCACAGCAGGCCATGACTGACGCCGGGGTCAAGTTGACGACCGAAGCGGTGGCGATGTCGATTGACTTCTACTTTCCCCGTCCCAAGTGCCATTTTGGGAGCGGCAAAAACGCGGCAAAGATCAAAGACACCGCCCCAAAACATCACATCCAGAAGCCTGACCTGACAAAGTTGATTCGATGCACCGAAGATGCACTGACCGGCATCGTTTATAAGGACGATTGCCAAGTCACAGAACGGTTCTGTCAGAAACATTGGTGCGAGATTGGCGAGGCTCCGGGCGTCGAAATCACCGTAGAAGTTGTGCTATAATAGCACCATGCCGACTAAGAAATTTATCAACTACCAATACCGACACCCCGACAAGCTCGTTACGCGGGTCGTGTCGGCAATCTGTAAAGACGATGGCAATTTCAGGATCTCAGAGATATACGAGGAGGAAATCACACCGCTTCAGCGGTTCCATAAATGGGGTGAAATTAACGAGCCGAGAATTGTTGATTTCCCAAACAAATAAAACTTTTTTTATTTGCGATTGCGGTAATTTTTTTTAGCGTTTAGTGTCAATATTTAATGGATTCGTTGTCAGAAGAATTATCTGAAGATCAAATTAACCGACGGGCTGAAGCGCAGGTCAGAGTGTACCTGGGCGGGCAGACGGTTGAACTGGTCGGTATGATGCCGCCTGACGGTTGGCGAGAGTCGAGCCAAAAGGCACCGTGCGGAGTCTGCGACAGCGGCAAAAGTCTTGAGAAGATCAAGCCTGCTATCTGCCTCAAATGCCTGCGGGCCGACAAGAAGTTCGACGCGGTTCTGCAAGCTGCCGCTAAATGGGAGCAACGCCAGTACGCACTTCAGAGAGTGATCAGCGAGGCACGCATTAAACGCAATGCAGAGATGCAGCGATTGACCGGCAACAAGCGAAGAAACAAGGGTGCCCAGCCGGGCCGCGGTGCGATTGAATCGATGGTCAATCTGCGAGGGCGGGTGGACTGGTAATCTTTTGACCAAACCAAAAAAGGAATGTTAAATTAGGACAGTTGTTTAATGAGTGTTTTTCGAGTGCCACAATGGGGGGAACCCGGGGGCTTGCGCCCTAAGCCGAACTCGCGAAACCGAGATCATCGGATGTATATCAGGATGATCAATCCTTTATACATTTCGCCAGACGAAAAAGTTATTCGTACTCGCGAATACATGGAAGAGATTGCCAGTACAAGTGGTGATCACAGGGCGGCAGTTCAAGCCGCAACGTGGTTGTTCAATGCTGAAGCGTCTGTGATTCAGTCTGCCTATACCGCATATGCCACTGAAATCGGTAACACTTCCGAAATCAATGCTCAAGACGACGAGTCAGACGAAACAATGTCTGATGAATCAAGGGTTTGAAGATTGGTTGCCTTTAGCAACGCCAAATCATAATTGGAAGCCAAGCCATTTAGTTGAATGTCGAAAATATCTAAATGGTTTAACAGAAAGCAACGTTAAAAGATTGATGCTATTCCTGCCACCACGGCACGGCAAAAGCGAACAATCAACGATTCATTACCCGGCTTACAGGCTACTTCGCAACCAAACCATGCGGGTCATCGTCGGGGCCTATAACCACAGCCTCGCATGTACATTCAGCCGACAAACGCGGCGGCTCGTTAGTAGGTTCGGTTTCCAGTTTGCCAACGATTCAAACAAACAGAATCAGTGGTCGTCAGTTCACGGCGGCGGGTTGTATGCCGTAGGCGTCGGCTCAGGTGTAACGGGCTACGGTGCCGATCTGGTAGTGATCGATGACCCGGTGAAGAGCCGCCAAGAAGCTGAATCACCAACTTACCGGGCACGAGTTCTGGACTGGTACCAAAACGACCTCTACACCCGCCTTCACCCCGGCGCGGCTATCGTGCTGATCATGACCCGCTGGCACTCTCTTGACCTTGCTGGCCAGCTACTGGAAGAAGCGAACAACGGCGGCGAACGGTGGGACGTGGTGAGCCTGCCAGCCATTGCCGAAGAGAATGACACACTCGGACGACAGCCGGGGGCGGCCCTCTGGCCAGATCGTTACAACGTCGCAGACTTTGACCGGATAAAGAAGGCTATCGGCTCTTATGCTTTTTCTGCTCTTTATCAGCAGCGGCCCAGTCCACGATCAGGCGGGTTTTTCCGTGCTGATTGGCTACCTATTGCCAATTCTGACGCTGGCACTGGTCTTTCATGCCGCGCTTACGACACTGCCGCGACGCCGGGGGCAGGCGACTACACCGCAGGCGTCAGAATGCTCAGGATCGGTGATCGATACAGAATCACCCACGTGGTTAGAGGGCAATGGAGCCCAGCCCAACGGCGAACCATCCAGCGACAGACAGCAGAGATAGACGGGCTGCAAACCATCGTCCACCTTGCTCAAGATCCCGGTGCCGCGGGGGTCGATCAGGTTGAGCAGGACAAAATCAACTTGGCAGGGTTTGCAACTGTTTCAGCCCGGCCTACAGGTTCTAAAGAAGTGCGAGCCATGCCATTCGCGGCAGCTTGTGAGGCTGGCCTTGTGGAGCTTGAGCGGGGCGACTGGAACAGGGCTTTCATCGATGAGCTTTGCAGCTTCCCGACTGGTCAGCATGATGACCAAGTGGATGCGGCAGCCGACGCATTTAACTACCTGAGCCGGAATGGCTCTTTTCAGTGGTTTTCATGACGCAACCCTATAGCCTGCACATAGGCGATTGTCTGGACGTTCTCAAGTCGCTGGACGCTGAATCAATCGACGCGATTGTGACCGATCCGCCGTATGGGCTGGCGTTTATGGGTAAGAAATGGGACTGCGATGTGCCGAGCGTTGAGGTCTGGGCTGAGTGCCTGCGCGTGCTGAAGCCGGGCGGGCATCTCTTGGCGTTTGCAGGCACACGAACACAACACCGCATGGCGGTGCGAATCGAAGATGCAGGCTTTGAAATCAGAGATATGATCGCATGGGTCTACGGATCGGGGTTCCCGAAGTCGCTGGACGTGAGCAAGGCGATTGATAAGGCGGCAGGGGCGGAGCGAGAAAAGCGTTGGAAGTCTGTGACAATTGGTAGTAGTGTCGGCACCCTTGAGCCTCGCCCTTGGCTTGACAAGGCAAGAAAAGAAGGTGGCTGTTTTGTCGATGGGGAAACTCCTGCCACCGACGACGCGCGTCAATGGCAAGGCTGGGGCACTGCCCTCAAGCCTGCCCTTGAACCAATCACAATGGCCCGTAAACCGCTCACTGGCACGGTAGCTGAAAACGTGCTGGAGCATGGGACGGGAGCATTAAATATCGATAAGTCCAGGGTGGGGACAGACGATACTAGAGCCCCATCATATCGAATGACTTCTAAAGGCAGGCCCGGGGGCGGATTTGGCAATGATATGGATTACACCCGAAGCGGGCTGGTTGCCGGTTCTGCTTGTGGCCGCTGGCCTGCCAATTTCATCCACGATGGCAGCGATGAGGTGGTGAGGTTGTTTCCAGATACTGCACCAAGCAAAGCTGGGATTCGCAGAAATAAATCAGGAATGGGAATTCACGATTCTGAAAAAGGAACTTTTGGCAAAGGTGATGTTTTTGGTGGATTCAATGATTCAGGCTCCGCCGCCCGTTTCTTCTACTGCCCGAAAGCAAGCAAGGCAGAGCGGGAAGCGGGACTGGAAGAGATGGAATCAGTCCATCGTGTTAATGGCAATAAATGGACTGATCAAGATTACCGGGTAACAAATGGCGAGCGGCCACCAACAGCTGAATCAGGGCCACGAACGAACCACCACCCGACCGTTAAGCCTATCGATTTAATGGCCTATCTTTGCCGCCTAATCACACCACCGGGCGGAACCATACTTGACCCATTCACTGGCAGCGGCTCTACAGGCGTAGCGGCATTGCGAGAAGGGTTTAAATTCATCGGCATTGAACTGAATGCTGAATACGCTGAAATCGCACGAAAACGCATCGAAAACGAATTAAACAAAGCACCGCTATTTACAAATGCCTGACTACAACCCACTCAACTGGTTCCGCTCCAAGTCACTCAGGACGGGCGTTACCGCTGATTCTACTGAGATCGACGTATCGGCATGGTCAGTCGATGTCATCAACGCCTTGAGCGATGATTATGCAAACCTCGCCCGGCCCTATTGCGATAACCCTTTAATCAAGGCCGCGATTGAGGCCATGCGGCGAAATGTCCCAAAGGCTATATTGCAGGTCGGCTACTTTGATAAGGAAGGCGGATTCGAGCCGGTAGATCATCCACTGCTGCAAATCTGGAAAGAACCGGCACCAGGCGAAACTGAATCAACGCTGGTTGAATTTATTTATCAACAGCTTTTAGAGGATGGCAACGCCTACGTACCTGCCATCTCTGACCGGGACACCCAGACGGGCGGCACGATCAGAGAGCTTCAGCCGATCCCGTATAGCTGGCTGCAAGTGCCGACATACGGGCAGGCCATCGGTGAAATCACAGAATACCCCTTTGTCGGCTTTGATGGTGGCAGGGGCTTCCAGTTCACCACGCCACGCGAAAGAATGCTGCATTTCCGGGTCGGCAAGTCATCGACCACAGCCGCAAGAGGCCGCTCGCCGCTTGAAGCAGTGCGGGCAGAGTTGGCACTGATCAAGCTGACAGCGATTTACGAAACAACCATCTTGAGCCGATCCGGTGTGCCTTCATGGCTGGTCAGCTTGACCGGCACGGGGGCGCAGATGATGACCAGCGACAATATCGCAGTCTTACAATCCGACATCAAGCGGGCAGTGTCTGGCAAGGGCGTCGGCAGGCCATTGATCTTCAAGGGTGGCGAGCTTGACATCAAAACCCCCGGGTTCAGCCCGAAAGATCTCTCTGTCCAAGAGATGACCGAGATTGCAGTGGCCCGCGTGTGCGGTGTACTTGGCTGGTCGCCAATGTCGCTGAAGCAACCGGACACTGGCAAGACCTACAGCAACTTGATTGAAGCCAATCGGGCAAGCTGGCGCGATGCGATCATTCCGTTCCTTGAACTATTGTCGATGCAGTTGACGCGACTGGTGCGAACGCTTCCCACCGGCTATGACGGCGCGATTGCACAGCCTGATAACATGCTCACAGTCAGGTTCGACACCAGCCAGATCGAAGAGTTGGCCGCAGACACGAAAGCCCTTTCTGATCGGGCGGTGGCCTTGTATCAATCCGGCCTGTTGTCGCTGAATGAAGCCCGTCAGATCATGGGCTATGCCGAAATTGAATCACAGGACACACCAGCCGAAGCGGCTGAAGATCAAGCTGAAGGCGAGGCTGAATAATGCCTGCCGGGAATTGCAATCTGACAATCGAGCAAGGGGCCACCTGGTCACAGTCGATCCAGTATCAAACGGCTAACGGCACGAATATCAGCCTGTCGGGTTATACGATCCGCATGCAGGCCCGTTCAGCCTATACCGCTAATACGACACTTGACCTGTCAACCGCCAACGGCAATATCACGATCACATCAGCCGCCAACGGCACTTTCACGCTTCAGCAGACAGCCGCCCAAACGGCTAACCTGACTGCGGGCAGTTATGTTTACGACTTGGAACTGGTCAAGCCTGACACGACGGTTGATCGGCTGCTTTATGGCACGCTCACTGTCACGCCGGAAGTCACCCGCTAATGGCTGATATTATTGTCAGACAAGCGAACACCACCAGCCTGACGGTTCAGTCGTCAAGTAATCAGGTGATTGTGCGGCAACAGCCGAATAATACGGTAGTCGTACAGACGACCGGGAACAGCTACGTTCTGCCTGTTGCGACTAATAGCACACTTGGCGGCATCATCGTTGGCGACAACCTGACGATCAACGCCAACGGCCTTTTGTCGGCACAAGCGGGCGGGGGCGTCAGCACGTTCAACAATCGCACAGGCAATGTGACATTACTTGCCAACGATGTGACCAGCCTGGCAAATGGCGTGTATCTGGCGGATAGGTTAAGTAATATCAGCATGTCTTATGGCACAGACTCTGTGCAAGGCATGAACAAAACGACCGCAAGCGTATCTTTTCTCTCCGGTTTAACTGGTCTCAATCGAGGCGTTACAGCGGTAAGATCAGGCAATCTGGTTGCGTCGCTTGAATTAAATTCAGACGATCTTTTTGGCGGCGTGCTGATCCGGCACAATAACGATTCGATATTTTTCAACTACGATGGGTTGCAATCGACTACAGGCACAGCGAATTATTCATGGTCAAGCGATCATTTTATTACTCAGGGTCGTGCCGATAGCCGCTACGCAACACCCGCTAACCTGACTGCATACCTGCCCACAGCCAACTTTACCTACGCCAATCTGACCGGCAAACCAGTTCTTGCAAATATTGCAACAACTGGAGCTTACTCTGACCTAACCGGAACGCCCAATCTATCGCTCTATCTGACAACTGCCAACGCGGCAACCACTTATTATCTTCAAACCAACCCGAACGGCTACATCACAGCGGCTTGCCTGACTTATTCAAACATCACCGGCACGCCTGATTTATCAATCTATCTGACTACGGCCAATGCGGCATTAACCTATCTGCCAAGTGCCAATTTTACCTATGCCAATATTGGCGGGACGATACCGACAGCGACAAATACAACGCTCGGAGCGATCAAAGTTGGCTCAAACTTGACCATATCAAACGGCACGCTATCGGCAAGCATTCCGGCGGCTGGTTTTACCAATGGTGACACGCTGAACGGGGGCAGTTATTAATGCCCACGTTTAACGGTACAATCGTGCTGAAAAACAACAGCACTGCCGGAGCGGCTCCGGTCGCTGGCAATCTGAC
>Ga0208784_1000402_pt1 | contig 21391 bp, 21 predicted proteins | sample DEB19_08_DNA_FD_184531 | JGI IMG/M metagenome (GOLD analysis project Ga0208784, IMG submission 184531) | Aqueous microbial communities from the Delaware River and Bay under freshwater to marine salinity gradient to study organic matter... | ecosystem: Environmental > Aquatic > Marine > Coastal ... | reverse complement strand
TACGAACTGACTGGTAAAGTGGTAAAGAAACTTATTACTTTAATGGTTACCCCTGGTGGAGAAGTCAAGGTGTTTGACAAAAGAAACAAAGGGGATTATATTAAGTTATTAGTTCGTTATATTAAAGAATTTGTACATTACAATACTAGGCAAGATGGAGAATGAATTAGAAAAGGTTCTAGAGAGCAAATTCTTTTGCCCATCTCGTTTTGCTCAAGAGATTGAAGAGATTGTTCATAGTTCAGATATGAACTACATTGATGCAATAGTTTATTTTTGTGAGCAGAATAATATTGATGTGGAGTCTGTTCCTAAACTGATTTCAAAACCATTGAAAGAGAAGATTAAGTACGAAGCAATGGAACTTAATTTTCTCAAAAAAACATCCCGTGCCAAATTAGTTTTTTGAATGATGCCATTTGATGCTTATCGTGAATACCTTGCTCTAAAGAATCACTTTACAAAAGATTCTTATGATTACTTCAAATATAATAAGAAAGTAAGAGCATCTGTACAGTCTTTTTATAAGAGGAAAGATCGTTTTTGGTTTGAAAAGTTTGCAAGAAATAAAACCGATCAAGAAGTAGTAGATTTCTTTGTTGCAAACTTTGTTTCCTCTAGCAATCCAGAAACAATTTGGATTGGAGAAATGATGAAGGAAGGTGAAGATAGATATCAACAATGGCAAAAGAAAGTTCAATCGCTTTCTTATATCTTCAAAGAAGAAAGTCAATCTTTGTTTGAAGAACATAAGTTTGAAGAAGTTTTTAGTTGCTCAAAGGGTCATCCTCCCATACTCAAAAAGTTCCTGAGCGGGAAAATTAGCCTAGAAACCATGGTGATATATGATAGAATATTCCTGTACGGGAATACCTTTGATAAGAAACTCAAGGACCCAGTGTGGGAAACCGTAAGTCTCAAGATTAAAAAGTATAACCCGTTTCTAAATATTGATGTATTCCGTTATCGTAAAATTTTGAAGGAAGTTATTTTAGGAGACAGATGAGTTTTTTTGATTCTGAATTTGTTCGTGCAGAGATGACTGAAATCTCTGAACTTCAAGAAGAAATTTATGGAAGTGTTTTTAAGTTTCCTTCAATGACGAAGGAGGATAAAATTCGTCATGTAGATCTTCTTGAAAAACTATTGAGCAAGCAACAGGTTTTGTATACTCGTATGAGTCTGTCTGATGATCCTGAAGCAAAGGAAATGAAAGAACGCATTTCAGACTCCGCTAGAATGATGGGACTTCCTCCTGGTGTTGACATGAATGTTATTTTTTCTAACATGACCAAAATGCTGGAAGTGATGAAGGAACAGATTGACAAAACTGGTTCAGATCTGTAGAATAACGAAGTACACAAAAGCCAAATCCGTACACAATCCGAGGTAATCTAATGTCTTTTAACGATCTCAAAAAGCAATCTTCTCTTGGTTCGCTCACTGCGAAACTGGTAAAAGAAGTAGAGAAGATGAGTACAACTTCTGGTGGCGCAGATGAGCGTCTCTGGAAACCCGAAATGGATAAGACTGGCAATGGTTTTGCAGTCATTCGTTTCCTTCCTGCTCCTGAGGGTGAAGAACTCCCATGGGCAAAAATGTATTCCCATGCCTTCCAAGGTCCTGGTGGTTGGTACATTGAAAACTCTCTGACTACCATTGGTCAGAAAGATCCTCTTGGTGAATACAACCGTGAACTGTGGAACAGTGGAACTGAAGCAAATAAAGAAACTGTTCGTAAGCAGAAGCGTAAACTGTCTTACTACTCCAACATCTATGTAGTGAAGGATCCTACCAATCCTCAGAACGAAGGTAAAGTCTTCCTGTTCAAATATGGCAAGAAGATCTTTGATAAGGTTATGGAAGCAATGCAACCTGAGTTTGAGGATGAAACTCCTATCAATCCTTTTGACTTCTGGCAGGGTGCAAACTTCAAACTGAAAATCGTGAAGAAGGATGGTTATTGGAACTATGATAAGTCTGAGTTTGGTTCCGTTGAACCTCTCCTGGATGATGATGATGCTCTGGAAGCAATCTGGAAGAAAGAGTATTCTCTTGCTGCAGTAACTGCTCCTGATCAATTCAAGTCTTATGAAGATCTTGAGAAGCGTCTGAAGATGGTTCTAGGTCAAAAGACTTCTCCTGCACAGTCTCGTGCTGTGGTTGAACAGGAAGAAGAGTATGATTCCTATCTTGAGAAACCTTCTGTTGAAAGTCGTGTTGTGGAAGAACTGGAACAGTCTTATGCTCGCTCCAAGTCCCCTACACTTCCTGTAGTTACTAAGGAAGTTGATGAGGATGAAGATGATGCTCTTGCCTATTTCCAGCGTCTTGCTGAAGATTGATCAAGAATAAAGTCTAATATTCTCTGCTCTCTTAAGGGTTTCACTCACATACTGGGTGGAACCCTCTTTATATGGCATGATCTCATCTAGGTCATTCAATACTAGATTTAGATAATCTCCTTTTAGAACAAAGATATTTCTTTTGGCATTTTCAATTTTGCTTTCGTAATCATAATTTGTAACTGGAATAACAATGTTTGTCTTTGTAATATAAGATTCTAGTCTAGAATCATAGTATTCAACACTATAATTAGAATCTACAGTAAGTCCTGCAGGAACAATTATTACTCCTGAACTGTCTATAACTTGCGTAGTTTCATAATGATGTATTCCAAATATCTTTTCATCAGATCCATACTTATTAATAAGAAAATTCTGAAATGAATCTTGAGTTAATGGCCATTCTGTCTGGACATTCAAAATATTATTTGAAAGAAGGATTAACCAGTCTAGAGTTTCATCTCTGTAAACTTCATATGCTACATTATCAGGACGATCATCTCCAATGATTTGATACTTGGTGAAGAAAGTTAAATCTCCAAAAATATCATCACGAAGTTTTCCACGTTTAAAAAGATTTTTAACAGTTCTATATTCTGATATATTTTTAGTATCAGCAGTTCTGCTGACATACTCAAAGTTTGGGACTTGGCGGAAGTATGTTGGCATCTTAGTAACCTATTTCGTCGTTTGCTAAAGGTCTTCCTTGTGTAGTAGGTGTTTTTCCAGATGCTCCACCATAATCATCTTCATAAATTGGTTCAAGTTCACTAAATCTGAGAGATAACTGATATGATGTCATTGTTTTTCTTTCATCATTATATGTCATGTATGTTCCATCTGGAGTGTAATCAACATCGCAACTTAACAGAGCACATCTTTTAATTCTATTGATTGAAGGGTGCTCTGAAAACTTTTGTCCATCCCAGTGCTGATACCTAATTGCAAAAATATTTGGAGATTGGAGAAAAACATTTGTAGGTGTCGCTTTAACTGACATTCCTTGTTTAAAAAATCTAATAATTTTTCTAACTTGTTCTGCTTCTTTTTGATCTCTTGGAGACATTCTAAAAGTGAATGCAAAAGGACGTAAAGAAGGTCCGTTAAACAGTAATTCTAAGTTTGGGTTTAGTACTGCTCCGGTTGCCCTTGATAATAAATTTTGTGTTCCTACTGCTTCCTGAGCAAAAAATGTTTTAAATGCATCTTGATATAATCCTTTTGTGGTTACTTCTCTAGCTATCACTCCCATAATGCGCGATACATTATCTCCAAGTTGAACTGCATCATTGCTTCCAATAATCTTCATGGAAGCAGCTGCTCCATATGCTTGAATAGCATTCAATGTTCCTCCACTCCAATCAACACTGTTGTTGTCAGTGATTGATGGTTGAATTGGTAAAGTTACTGATCCTTTTATTTCCTCCAAATTACGCCTATCTATTGTTCTTACATTAGATTCAAAAGAATTTGGATTTATGGTACTGCCAGTTAATCTTTTCATAGTAAAAGTTATTCTATCCTGTTTATTACTTTCTAATTCTTGTGGATAGAATAATGGTGGACCATAATCTTTTCTTACATTTTGAGATGGTATTTCTATATTGATTGGTTGCGCACTTTCTACCGCATCTCTTGCAGCAATAGTTTGAGTATCTCTTGCAACGTCTAATGGATCTCTTTGTGGTGGTGGTTGTTGTTGAACTGTATTTTTTTGTTTTGCAGATATTACTTGCGCAAGTCCTGATTGAGTATTTACTGCAAGGTTTATTAGATTATTTTGTACTGCCTCATAAAACCTACCACCACTTGTGGTTAATGACTGCTGTGCAATTGCTCCTAAAACTGGATCTCCTATTTTTGTGGGAGGGTTGGTGACAGGAATTCTTCCAGCATCGGCGTCTGCTTGACCATAAGTTCTGAAAGCATAAGTTTTTCCACCATCTTCAGTAAATCCCGCGTTAACCCATCCAGCTTGCTTAAAATTGGCAAGAGAATCTGCAGTTCCTGGAGTCCAAGTATCTCCCCCAGTTCCTGGAACTTTTCCTTTAGCAAAAGGTGTATAATATAAATCAGTTCTTGCCGTTCCTTCTATGGGTTTTCCGTTATTATCTACCTCATAAGTTGTTACTGTTCTAAAGTAAAAATTTTGGTCATCTCCATATAATGTTTGTGCAAATTGCCCACCATAGATATATTTTTTCTTATTAGCCATCAGAACTCCTCCCCAACTACAAGAGGATTAATCATCTCAATTTTTTGTGGAGAATGAGACATTTATTGATACTTTTTATCTATTTATGGGGTTCTTCTGAAGAGAGCATATGAAATATCACGTAGATCATTAATCTCGCTTTTTCTGACAAGATGCAATTGACCGGGTATTTCTTCCCAAGTATAATTTCTTGTCTGTCCCCAATGAAAATTTAATCCTTTAAATCCCCATCTCTGAACTTCAAGACATGCGATGAGTGGATGTTGGTCATATTTCATATCTGGGCTTTTTGCCTTATAAACAAAGGTATAATAATTTCCAACATCAGGTACTATTTCTATTTCTTTTAATGTATCCATAATTAAAATCATCATTTCTTCTGGATCATCCATCATCTTAAGATCATCTTTGATTCCAATAATTCTATTTGATCCAACAAGACTTGAATATTGGTTTTGATTTTCTGCCATTAGAATAGTTCTTCTTCTGTGATGACTTTAAATTGCACCAATCTATCCTTACACCATTCATCTGCTGCTTTCCATTTTGCTTGATTCACTGCATAAGTTTTTGCTTCATGAAGAAAGGATTTTGTCACTCTTGATTTTTGTTTTGGTGGTGCAGTTTGTTTCTTTGGTTTCACTTCAATCACATATGTTTTGATTTCTCCAGTTTGTTCTTTGACTTTAATAATAAAGTCTGGAAAATATCTGTGAACACGATTATCTACAGGAGAAACATAAGGAATCCAAAATTCTTCTGATCCATATTCTAAAATATTTTCGTTTAAGTCGCACCATTTCATAAATCTTAGTTCCCAACTGCTACGATACACTATATTTTGTGGATTTCCTTTATACTTTTTTGGATTTTTTGGATGAAAAAATCCTTGATGATACTTTGAATCACTAGGCATTTGTCCATCCCTTATGAGATTTATTTCTTCCAGCAACAACATGTTGTAGGCATCCAATGTTTAAATTATTTTCTTTTGCAAATTGAGTAAGATTTTTTATTTCTATTATCATTCCTTCTGGAGAAATTAATTTATATTTTTTACTATTTTTTTCTGATAATGCTTTTTTTGTACTTTCTAAGCACGGTTTTCCTTTATGTGGGCTTTCATTATTTTTAAACCATTCTTTCCTTTTTTCGCTTTGCTTTTTTCTTGTTTCTTCAGAATGAGTTTTGCCCCACATTGGATTCAATTCTCCAGTTCTTGTACTACCATACATACCATTTTTTTCTCCATAATTTGAACGAGACAATTTGAAAGATTCGTCCTTGTAAAGTTCTAATGTTATTTTTCTTAGTTTTTCTTTAGTTTCTTTTGTATGTTTCTTTCCATAAAATGGATTTAATTCACCTTCGCATCCAGAAATTCCTTCATATAATTCGCAAATTAATTCCCCAGAAGAAGAAATATTGAATAATTGATTTAATTTTTTTGAATTAAACTTTATAATTTTCTGCATCATGAATTAACGATATATTATTATATATACTTTCTGCCATTATCCTTACTACATAATATATCAAGTAAAAGTATTTATAGATAGATGTCTTCACCCAATCCATCAAAAAAAGTTCTGGCGGATTTAAAAGCATCTATTTTAAATCCATCACTTACTTCAACATATCAGTGTTGGTTTCAACCATTTAATCTGAGTGGTAATAACACATTAAAAGATTGGTTCTCTAATAGATCTGCTGCTGGATTAGGAAATTACACCGATTCTCAAGATGAATTTATTTCTTTGTCATGTTCAGAAGCATCTCTTCCAGGTTCTTCTTTAGCAACGCATGAAATTAATAATGATTATACTGGAGTAACAGAGAGACATGCTTATCGCAGACAGTATGATGATAGAGCATCATTTACATTTTATGTAGATCATGATTATGAAATAATATATTATTTTGAAAACTGGATGTCTTATGTTACCAATGAACAGATAACAAATTCAGATACTCTTGGACCTGGAGTAAAAAATCTAAATTATTCATATCGTGTAAATTTTCCAAAAGATTATCAAACATCAATTTATGTAAGAAAATTTGAAAAGGATTATACAGGAAGATCTTTAGAATATCAATTTTTAAATGCTTTTCCAATCAGCATTGATTCAATGCCAGTTTCTTATGATTCTTCTCAATTATTAAAATGTACAGTATCGTTTACTTATTCTAGATATATCATCGGTGGTTCAAAATTAATGGCAGATGATATTACTGATGTATCAAGACTTCCCAATTTTCCTGTTGGATATACAAGAGCTGGATCTGTTGATGTCAATAACACTCAAAGACAAAGTGAGTGGATTACTCCTGACGGTAGAGTAGTAAAAATCATAGAACCAATTTATTGAGATAATAAATAATCACACTGAAACTTTCTATAGGATATTATGCCTTTACCAAAGATCTCTACACCAACGTATGAGTTGGAATTGCCTTCAACTGGACAAACAATTCAGTACCGTCCATTTCTAGTTAAAGAAGAAAAACTATTAGTATTAGCATTAGAAAGTGAGAATACAAAAGAGATTACAACTGCGATTAAAAATGTAATCAAATCTTGTATTCATACCAAAGGAATAAAAGTAGAAACTCTACCTACTTTTGATATTGAATATCTGTTCTTAAACATTCGTGGCAAGTCTGTTGGAGAAGAAATCGAAGTCAATATCATCTGTCCGGATGATGGGGAGACTTATGTTCCTGTCAAAATCAGTATTGATGATATTAAAGTAGAAAAGAAAGAGGAACATACTAACAAGATTCAAGTTGATAAATCAATCGTGATGGAAATGAAGTATCCATCACTGGATCAGTTCATCAAGAGTAACTTTGATTTTAATTCTGATGGTGCAATGGATCAATCATTTGATCTAGTTGCAGCATGTATTGATAAGATTTATAATGAACAAGAGGTTTGGGCTGCTGCAGACTGTACCAAGAAAGAACTGATAGAGTTTCTAGAGCAAATGAACTCAACTCAATTCAAAGAGATTGAGAAGTTCTTTGAAACAATGCCTAAACTTTCTCACGAAATCAAAGTCACAAATCCTAAGACTGAAGTTGAAAGCACTGTTGTGCTGGAGGGACTCTCAAGTTTTTTCGCATAGCTCTAGTCCATATGGACTTGGAGAGTTACTTCAAGCTTAATTTTTCGTTGATGCAATACCATAAATATTCATTAACAGAGATTGAAAACATGATGCCTTGGGAACGAGACATCTATGTTGAATTATTAAGAGCTCATTTAGAAGAAGAAAAACTAAAACAACAGCAAAATGGGTCCTGACGAGTTAGATGATTTACTGGCAAGTATAAGAGCGGAAGGTAAGAAAGATTCCGCTCTTGCTTTGTATGAAGGTGTTCGTGAGGATGATTTAGTTGATGAGAATGTAGACGAAAGAATATTAAAGTTACTTGGACTCGATGAAGTTTTTGACATTGACTATGGAACATATGTTACTCTTCTGAAAGAAAGACTTGCAGCATCCAGAAGTTTCAGTAAAAAACTTTCCACAGAAGAAGACGAATTACTTGTTGAAGAGTTTAGAAAAGTCAAAGGAAAGGTTGGTAGATTTAAGATAAAGAGAAAAAAGATTACAGCAGAAAACATTGGCGTAACTGGTCCTGTCAAAGTTTCTACTGAAAAATTTTATCTAACATCAAAGGCAATCATTCCACAACCAGCACTTCCTGCTGGTGAACAATCGGATGATATTAAGGGTATCAGTGAAGCACTTGATGACATATTGAAAAGTATTATAGGGCAAAATAAAGCAGAGAAGAAAAAAGCAGACGAAAGTAGAAAAGAGGATGAACAAAAAAGAAGAGTAAAAAGAGAATCGGAATTAGAAAAACCACTAAAGAAAGCACTTGGATTGGTTAAAACTTTAGTAGCACCATTCCAAAGTATTCTTGATAGAATCATGCGATTTATTCAATTTACTTTGATTGGATTTTTAGTTGACAAAGTTTTAAAATGGTTTGCTGATCCTGCAAATGAGAAGAAAATAAAAATCCTTGGTAGATTCTTAAAGGATTGGTGGCCTTCATTAGCATTTGCTGCTGGATTATTCTTGACTCCGCTTGGAGCATTTGTTCGCGGAACTATTAAAATGCTGAGAGGATTTATTCCTCAAATGGTTAGATTCATGGCTGCTCATCCATTAGTATTTGGTGCTCTTGCTGCTGGTGCTGGTGCATATGCTGCTGTTCAAATGAATGAAAAGTTTAGAGCGGAGCAAAAGAAAACTGACAAAACAATAGTAACCCCCCAAGAAACTGCTAAAACAGGAAAAACTCCTCCTCCTGCACAATTACAACAAGAACAAGTTCTCCAAAGAGGACTTGGTGGATTGTTTAGTGGTGGTGGTAGAGTAAGAAGAAAATCATTCTTTGGTGGTGGACAAATACAAAAAGAATTGAACGTTAATGATATTGCTTTTGCTGATGGTGGTGGAATTAATGATGATAGTGGTTTAAGGATTAAGGGTGCTGGACCTGATACACAATTGATTGCTGCACAACCTGGTGAAATAATGATGTCCAAAAAGGCAGTTGATAAGTATGGGGCAAACTTCTTCTTGGGATTAAACAAGAAAGCGGGTGGAACTAACATTCCAAAAATGGCAAACAACATTCAACTTGTTCAAGGTGGTGGATTAATCAAAAGAAATATAAAGACATTTCAGGGTGGTGGAATAGTTGGTAATACTTTAAACTTTTTGGGGAATCTTGGTTTACCAAATACCGGAAGTGTGATGGCACCAAATTATACTGGAATGGGGTATCAAAATAAGTTTCTTGGTATTAACTTAAACAAAGTTAATCTTCCTCAAGTTCCTGGTAGACAATTTTCACAATCTGAAGTTCAAAGATATAATCAATCTCCCACTGCTCCAAGTACAATTAGAAATTGGAGTCCTTATGATCCAGTGCAAGTAAGTGTCCCTAAAACTAAACCATCAACGCCAATTTCGCAAGAAAGAAGAAGAGAGGCGGCTTTAAGAAGTACTCTCAATTTTGCTAGAGATGTGCAGAGAGTTCCTGGTGCATCAAGTGTTGGTGGTGGACTTTTGCAAGATACAATTAATCTTGGCGAAAAAGAATTAAAAAATCAACTTGAGACAGAAAGACAAATAAATCAATTGCTAGGTCCACAGTCTAGAACAATGCCTGTCGGAACACCAACAATCATTTCTAGAAGTCAAACCATTGTGCTGCCACCACAAACAATGTCAGGTAAAAAACCAAGTGTTCCAGTTAAGACAGGAACACAAATACCCGATGTTTCAATTGTTGCTATGATTCCTCATAGAGAAATTGTAATTCAATCTCTTGGAATCGGTGACTTAATGGGAGTAGGATGATATGGCAGTTATAGATTCCAAAAAATTATTACCATCTGGTAAACCCGGTGGTTCTATTGCAGAGTCCCAAAAACCATTTTTGGTTCCTGTAAGTAATATCATCTATAAAAAAGATGTTAATATATCTCAAAAACTTTTAAAACCTGCGGATAGAGAAACACAAGAACCTGGTGGTAGTCTTGTTGTTGTCAAAAAGAAAGTTTTAAAAATCAAAGATATTATTAATAGTACTTACTTAATTCAACAAAGTGAAAACAATCGTAAGAGAAAGGAAAAACAGAGACAAAAAGCAGAAGATAGAGAAAAGAAATTAGAAACTAAACCGGGAGGAAAAGTAGATTCTAATAATCTATCAAAGGTATCTTTACCTGGAACAAGTATTCTTGATACAATTAAGAGATTTGTTATTTTTACTTTTGTTGGATTTTTATTTGATAAGTATAACCAATACCTTCCTAAGTTATTAGAATTTGGAAAGTATATTGCGCCTGTCACTAAATTCATTGATGCATTTGCAAAAAATGCAATTGATGGTGTTATTAAATTTATTGATTTTGGTTATCAGACTTATGATAATGTTCGTAAGAAAATTGATGATATTGGTGGAAAAGATGCTGTTAAGACTTTTGATGAGTTCTCAAAGAATTTAAATCTTATATTGAATGGTGCTATTGCTGCATCAATGTTGATTGCAAGTACTTCGCCGGGAAAACCAGGAAGACCTGGAGCACCCGGAAAAATGCCAGGAGGAAAACCATCAACTCTTCCGAAGAATGTAAAACTTTCTAGTTACTTGGAAAGAGATCCTCAAACTAAACTGATTGAAAGAAGATATGGTAATGATGCTGCAAGAATGTATGAGGCAAGAAAAGCACAAGGAGCATCAGCAAGTCGTGCTCGTGCTGATGTCCTTAAACGATTTGAGAAATTTGGAGGACCGCAAAGAGGACTTGCTGGTGGAACAGGAACAGGTGGAGTATTTTCTCGTGGTTTAGTAAAATCTGCAAATAGAACTGCTTTAAAAGTTTTTGGTAAAGCTGGTACTAGAATAGCAAAGGGGGTTTTTGGTAGAATTCCTATTGTTGGCGGACTGATTGACTTTGCTTTTTCTCTTGCTATGGGAGAAAATCCAGGAAGAGCAGCAGCAAAAGCAGTTGGTTCTACAATTGGTGCAGCACTTGGAACTTTCATTCCAGTTCCATTTGCTGGTACTATTCTTGGTGGTATTCTTGGTGATATTGTTGGTGGAGCAATGTATGATACTTTGGTTGGAAGTAATCAAAAACCCCAAGCAAAAGCGCAAGGTGGACAAGTCAGATCTGGACAATCGGGTGTTGCTCCAACAAGAAAAATTAAGACACAACAAGCTCCACGTCCTAAAACTTATACTGCACCAAAAACACAACCAGGAAGAGATATTGGTGGTAAATTAAAAATTGAAGAACTCTATGGCAAGGATGAACCAGGAAAAAGAAGTGCATTGAGAGCACTCACAAGAAGTTCATCTGACTTGAAGAAAATGAACTCCATGCATGGAGTTACTGGTGGTATGCTGGGTGCTGGTATTGACATGGCACTTGGACAGAAGCCAGATAAAAAACTTGCAAATTCTCTTGGAAGCATGTTTGGTTCTGTAGTTGCAGCAGCAGTAAATGCAGAACTTGATTCTTCTTTTAATGATATTTCAAAAGCAATTGCCATGGCAAGTGGTGGAGTGGTTCCATCAAGAGAAATTAAAGGAGGTATGAGTATTGGTGAGAAAATTGGTAAGTACATCTCTAATGCTTTTGCTATCGCATTAGAAATTTCTGCTGCAAAAGTTTTAAGTAATTTAAATCAAGAATTGAACTTAGAAGGAGGTCCCGCTAGTGGCGTATCTCCTGGAGATGGTGGAGATGTTTCTGGAGATGCGGGTGATTTTTCTGGTAATACTGGTGCGATAAAAGCTTTTAACTACTTTAAAAGTAAAGGATATACTGCTTTCCAAGCAGCTGCTATAGTTGGAAATCTTCTTCAAGAAAATCGTGCGATGAATCCAACACTTACTAATAGTATTGGTAGAAAAGGAATAGCACAATGGGATGAAAATAGATGGTCAAGATTAGAATCATTCGCATCAAAAAATGGTTTAGATCCAAATACACTTGAAGCTCAACTTCAGTTTATTCATCATGAAATAAAAACTGGTGACGGTGGAATGAGTATACAGTCCTTTAAGGCAACTCAAAACCTAGAAGAAGCCACAATATTGTTTAGAAAAAAATATGAAAGACCTGGAGAGGCAGAAGCAAATGATTCTCAAAGAATAAGATTTGCGAGAAGTGTTCTTCAGACATCTGCGGGCGGACCAAGTTTAAGTGCTAAAGGAGTTAAAAAATTTAGTAGGGCAAATATAACCAGTTTATTCGGACAACAAGAAGGTTTCCGCAGCAAACCACATGAAGGTATGGATATTGCTGCTCCTCAAGGGACTCCAATTTCATTTGACATGGGTGGAGAAGTTATTGGAGTTTATAGAACTAATAGTGGCGCAAGAGAAGCAAATGGTGGTTATGGTACATACATGGATGTTAAATTTTCTGATGGAAAAATAGCTAGAATAGCTCACTTAAGCAATATTCCACCATCAATACAAACCGGTAGATCTTTTAAAGCAAATCAAATTGTAGCTTATTCTGGAGGTGAAGAAGGTGCTCCAGGTTCTGGAAGATCTGGAGGTCCTCACATACATCTTGAGCAGTTGTCTAAACCGATGGGAATTCAAGAGACAACAAAAGGTAAGTATGATCCAATGAAAGGTGGTTTATTTCAAAGAATACAAAGTGGCGGAACAAGAGCATCATTAGCACCATCTCAACAATCAAGAGAAATTGCATCATTACAAACTGATACTCCCTATACCGTTGTTCATGAAGTAAAAAATATAGTAATGCCATTGATGGTGGGTTAAATAGTAATAAAAGATAAATGACAGGTTCAAAAGAGTCACTACAGTTTAATAGATTTGAAATCATTGCTAATGAAGATGGAAAGTCTGTAGATCTTCGTTCTGGAACTCCTAGAATTGAATATCGTGAAAGTGTTTTTGTTCCTTATGTGACAATCACTGCTGCGATTGTTGATACTGGAAATGCAGTATCTGCAGAATCTCAAAAAGAAGCATATGGAACAATAAGTGTATTGAATTCTATCAAATGTCAAGGCACAGAGAAGATATTATTCAATATTGAGGATGGTCGTGGTAATAAAATTAAATTAGATAAACCAAATGACCTTAGAGTTGATACAACAAGTTTAGTTACTGAGTCATTCAAAAGCACTTCTTTTATTATGACTGTGGTTTCTAAGGAAGCTTATGATAATTCTCTTTTGGAAAATAGATGTAGGGTAAATTATAGTGGAAAAATATCTGACATTGCTCAAACTATAATCAAACAAACTTTAAAGTCTGATAAAAAAGTTTATGTTGATGATACTGAAAATACTTTGAGTCAGTTTGGAAACGATAGATTTCCATTTGAGATGCTTTTAGACCTTCAAAAATTGAGCATACCTAGCATACAGAATGCAAAAGGAAAGATGGCAGGTTATCTTTTCTGGCAAACTTCAGAAGGATTTCATTTTAAATCTTTGGATAAACTTTTTGATAAAACTGGAAAGACAATCAAGAGATATATTCTAAATCATAAAGTTGATAGTCAAACAGTTCCTGTAGGATATGATGATAAAATTTTATATCATAGAGCAAATAGAACAACACAAGGACTTCAACAATTTTATTCCGGTGCATTTGGAACGGTATTGGAAGTTTATGATGAAGTAACCAAAACTTATACAAAGGCAGCACCTTTCACCGCAAAAGAAAGAGGAAATGGAATTATTGCTGCAAAAACTTTACCTGTTGTTAACCCAGATTATAAAGATAAGGCAACTGTTCGCTTAGTCGCACAGAAAGCAAAGGGTCAACTTGTAATTCCTGGGGATTCAGTAACTGAACAAGTTAAAAAAACAGACAAGGAAAATTTTTCTGTAGAGGAAATTTTCCAACAAGCAAAGCAGAATTATCGTCAGAAGTTTAATATGTCTGTTGATATTATTATTCCTGCAGACTTTAGTTTACATGCAGGTGATTTAGTCTATTGTGATTTTCCACAACCATCAACAACAAAAACGATTAGAGAAAGTCCTGTCAGTAGTGGCATATATATGATATCAGATCTTTGCCATTTTGGAACTCGATCAAGCACTTTCACGGGACTTCATTTGGTAAGAGACTCTTACGGTAAGTAACAATCATGGACAGAACACTTCAACAACATATCAATGATGATCGTGACGAACTTGACAACCCAGATATTAATGCGCAACGTCGTCGTCATATTGAAAGTGAGTTAGATTCCTTAGAAAAGTATCAGGCAAATCATCCTGATGATGATCATGATCCAACACCATTAGAACTATACTGTGATGAAAACCCAAGTGCTTCAGAATGTAAAATTTATGAAGATTGAGTAATAAATGAAACCCGCACGTCAACTTAATCAAGAACTTTTTGAATATGCACTGAACAGCAATTCACAATTTAAACCACAAATTGCTCAGATTGCTGATGAAAAAAGTTATGTAGAAACAATACAGAACAAAAAGTTCACTGAGGACAGGGTTTCTCAGGATGGAACTGGCATTATTCTGAGAAGATATAAAATCAGAATATGCTCAATGCATGATGATACTACTCCTATTGAGGATTTGCCTTGGGCATATGGTCAGTCCCCAACGTCTGGATTGGGGGCAGCATCTTCACCAGCTCCACGTTATGCTGCAAACACCTTTGTAACAGTATTCCAAGATCCTGATACTGGAATTTATTATATTGACGATGTTCACCCAAATAGTGTAGGTATTCTTTCCACGACTAAAGCACCAGGATGCTCTGCTGCAAGTGGTTTTACTCCTGGATCAGCACTTTTTTATGTTCCACAAACTCATTATAAAGAAAACAGACTTGTAAATGGCGCTGAATGGTTTAATACTCCACGACCATCTGAAGAAGACAAGAAACAAAATAATTTAAATAAGGATCTTGTTTTACCTTCAAAATGTAGGAAGGTAGATACTGAAGCTATCAATAAAGAGATTGAAAATTTATTAAAGGATGTACAAAAGTTAAAGCAAGATCTTCTAGGCGAAGATAGTTTCTTGCAGACAAGTCAGAAATTTATAAATGACGTTCAGGGAAAAGTAAATGAATATTCTGCCAAGATAGCAAATCTAACTGCTTGGGCGATTCAAGAATTAAGAAGATATGTAACAAGAAAAATAAACGCAGGAGTAGGTGATGTAATAGGTAATGCTCCTTTAAGTCAGAGATACTTGATAAATGAAGTAACCAAGAATCAATTATCTCTTGTTTCTTGTTTGTTTGTTAAACTTTTAGAAAATCTTGAATCAATTATTGCTGCTATTTTAAATGCAATTCTTGATAAAATTCTAAACACGGCAGAATGTTTGATAGAAAATATAATTGGAACTATTCTTGGTCAAATTATTTCACAATTAACTGCAGCAATAAATGGTATTCTTGGTCCTATCTCCAGTTTAATAGGATCTGTGATTAGTTTTACCAGTGAGATTTTTGATTTTGTTGAGTCAATTTTGGACTTCTTAAAATGTAAAGTTGAAAATGTATGTCCCGTCACTGAAAAATGGAATGTGTTAGAAGGTGGACAACCACCTAAAGTTTCATTAGACTTTGCGAGCATACTAAATTCTGCCAAAGCAGTTGCTGATAATTTTGTTAGTGCCATTAATATTGCCGATAATTTAGACAATTTTAATTTTAATATACAACCGAATCTTAATTTAACAGATTGTTTTACTGGACCAGAATCATGTGGTCCCCCAAGTGTTATTTTTTGGGGCGGATCTGGATCTGGTGCCAAAGGTAATGCCGTTCTTAATGCTGTTGGAGATATTATTGGTGTTGATATTATAGCATCTGGAAGTTATACAAGCGCACCTGTAATTACATTTGAAGATAATTGTGGAAATGGGGTAGGTGCTTATGGAACTCCAATTTTAGGAATTACCCCAACAGCAGGTAATGGAACTACTGTCGCTGGAGGAAGTTCTCCAGGTAGTCCAAACAATAGGGGAGAATGTGATTTTTCTATATCCGAGGGTTACAATGGTCCAGGAATATATCTTGATATTTCTGATTTTCCACTTGATGGTCGTCCTCTTCCTTTTATAGTTACTATGGGAGATCTTGAGGATGATGATACCGATTATTCAATTACAATACCAAATTTAATATCTTTAGATACGCAAAACGTAACGTCTGGTTTGGCGGAGGTAGATCCTTTAAGTAGGCTTTCTTTGCAGAATCTTAGTGTTCTTTTTTCAAAACAAATTCCTGGGGAGTATATTAAGTCAAAGTCTAGTCAGAAAATATTTGGACCAATTAAATCTACTGGAGGTACATTGTATATTGGTGACGAAAAAGTTGAAGGAATTTCAAATAGTGGCACTCTATCAAATAAACATATTGTTATAGAAAATGGTGGCGATGATTGGGATGATTATGTTTATGAATTAAATTTTGCTGGGAAACCCTCTGGTTACTATGAGTTTGCAAAATTTATTCGTTTATCTGACTGTTTTGGTAAGGAGTCACCTTCTTCCCCAACTGGTATTGGAACTACTGCAACTGGTGTTAAAGAAGTTCTTATGAACAAAACTGGATATAATTATCTTCCATATCCTAACGGTTCAAAAGGAGGAATGAAGAGAACATTTGCAGATCGTTGTCAAACAATTGTAAGAAGAGCAAATGGGAATTGGGATCCTGCTTATAGTTACAAACAACCAATCAAATTATTCTTCGGTGATATGATTCAACTTCCGGGAAGAGGAGAAGTTTACATTGATTGTGATTTTGATGCAAAGAAATTGCCGGGATGTTCCGTCACTGGAACATTAACTTGTCTCAAGAGCATGGTTGGATTTGATGATGGTAAGGGGGGAACTGTATTTGATCTTGCAAATGTTAAGAGTATGGTTGGGTTTGATGATCTTAGAGGTTCAAGTCTTGAAAATACTCCTCCAATTTCTATAGAGCATCAAAAGCGTGTTGATGATTTAATAAAAACTACAAAAGCAATAGAAGCATATGAAAGAGAAAAAGTTTTAGTTGAACAAGGAAAAATCGTTGGGCAGTATCGTCCAGATCAATTTGGATTTGTCAATGATTATCCATATGCAAAAGAACTTGGATTCTCAGATCAGGATATTAGATTTTATCTTGAAGGATTTTATTCAAAACTTTTAGGGAAAAGAATTGGTCCATTGATGCAAGTTGTTTTGAATGATCCAAATTTTGGACCCCTTCCAAAATATCTAACAGGTAATGGTTATTGGGGTGTATTTGATTATGAAAACGATTATCCTTATGCGGTATCTTTGGGGTTCAGTGACCAAGATATTAGATATTATCTTGAGAACTTATATCCAGGAACCATTGCTGATGACATGCAAAAAAAACTGAATGATTCTAAATGGGGAAAAATTCCAGAGTTTTATGTAACAATTACCGCTCCAGATTGTCCCCCAGAAAATCCACCATCTGGAAATAATTATGATGTCATTCCTGAACTTGGAGATGATATTCATATTGAAGATGGTGGATTTGGATTTGGTCCAGATGACACTGCAACTCTTCTAGACTGTGCTGGAAATCCAGATGCTGCAACAAAGATTGAACTTGATATAGATCAAAATGGAACTATTATTAAGGCAAGAGTTGTTCAAAAAGGAACAAACTTCACCTGTATTCCTGAGATACGTCTAAATACTAAAACAGGATACAACGCACGACTTAAACCAATTCTTAAGTTTACTAGAGCAGCGGAAATCAATGTTCCACCTGGCACTACTGTACTCAGTGTTGTTGATTGTGTAGGTAAGGTATAATGACATCATCATATAGGAATCCAAATACTGGAGAAACCACTTCTGTTGATTATAATTCTTTTGGAACAACAGAAGGTGAGGTAAGATTTGGAGACACGACTGAAAATGACACCAAAATGGCAGTCATGATTCGTCGTATTTTCCCTCACAATTTTGCCAATTCTCATTACATTGGATTAGTTCAAAATGGAGTACTCAATGGATCTATTATCAATGTAGCTCCTTCAACATATCAAGTTGTTTGTGGAGAAAAACCAGTAGGTGGAATTGCCGGTTATTTTCTTGCAGAAAATGGTGATTTGGTTCTTCATGCGCCAAGTGGAAGAATAAGATTAATTGCTAGAGATATTGATTTGTATGCAAGTGGTAATGGAACTGATACAGGATGGATAAATTTAAATTCAAATGCTGCAATTGATGCAGAATCTCCAACAATTCAGTTCCAAGCTCAAGATGCTCTTTCGGTTGCATCTGAAAGGGACGTAAATATTAGTGTTCCTGGAGAATACAAAATATCTTGTAGGAATTTTAAAGTTCTAGAGACTCCTGATGTTTCTCCAGTAACAAGTCCATTAGGTAGTGGAGCAAATACTGCTATTCAAACTATTGAAGGATTTAAAAAACTAATTCAAAGTATTATATAAAAATGGAATTATCTGACGTTCATGTAGGAAAACAATTACAATGTAATTTTAGTGTTCAGGGAGTAACACCAAATCCTCCACTGTGTTTTGGATTTGGACCTACTGCAGTTCCTGGAACTGGATTCTTTAATGGTGGACTTTTAGTTGGAAATCCTTTCAATTTTCCAGTTCCAAACATACCAGAAGCATCTTTGATGGTTGGAAGACCTGAACCAACAGCAAATCCACTGGCAGCAGTAGCGCCATCTATTTTTAAAGTGTCCAACAAAGGATCCCTGCGCCCACCAACTCCAATTGATGTAATGCTTGGAGATCCTGGTCCAGGAATTGTTGGAATATCAATCAATTCATTATCTATTAGTATTTTTAATCAAACAAACGTATCTATTATTTCTCCATATACTACAGGAGTTGGAATTTTAAATTGGACTGGTGCCAAAACTTTGACTGGAGTAGTTGCTGAAACTGGAGCAGAAGCAAGAGCAGGAAAAGAAGCAGTTTCTGCCGCTACCGTAGATAATGGTAATAAAAGAATTAATGGTAATCTTATTGTTGATGGTAGTTTAGTTTGTAACAATGTTTCTTTAAGAGGAACTATTAATGTCCAATCTTGGAAAGAGTTTGATATACCTCACCCAACTAAACCAAACCATAGACTTGTTCACGCATGTATAGAAGGTCCAGAAGTCGGTGTTTACTATAGGGGAAGATTGAAGGATGGTAGCGTTATTGATTTGCCGGATTATTGGAGGGGGTTAGTTGACGCAGAATCAATAACTGTAAACTTAACTCCTCATGGATGCTATCAAGAATTATTTGTAAAAGCAATAGAGTGGGGAACTAGAATCGTTGTACAAAATAATTCTGGTGGTCCAATAGATTGTAGTTATATAGTATATGGAAAACGAAAGGATGTTCCTGATTTAACTGTTGAATATTATGGAACTGATATGAAAGGAGTAAAATTATGACTTTATCAGACAAAATAAAAAAAGATATTGCGGAAAAAAAGCAACAAAAATTAGATAATATAAGGTATTTTAAAGAGCAAATCTTAATCACTGACGCTTTGAAAGAAGATTATGATAGTGCTATCCAATCCGTAGATTCTGATTTGATATCAGATATTGATTTTGTAAATAATACAATCGTTGGTGTTCAATCTGCATATAACGCTAGAATTGTTGGTGCATGTAGAACTGATATGTTTTGGAGAGTTGTTGGAGTTAATTCTGCGGTAGCACCTGCCGATTATTCTTTAATAGTCACTAAATTATCAGTTGTAGGATATGGAACAACTGTTCTTTTTGTGGATTCTTCTGGAGGAATTACCACGTATTCTTCTGATACAATAGAAATTCCTGGAATAGAAGGTGATAATCTACATGCAATCAAGTATTATAACCAGCCTTATATTAAGGACATTGGAGATACAACTGTAGGTAGTTTTGTTGGAAAGGTTGGATCTGCTTCTACAATCTTGTCTGTTGTTTCTCAATCTTCATCTGAAATTGTAGAGTCCTTTAATGTCGGTAATTTGATCATAAGTTCAAAAAGTAATGTGTTCTCTGGCACAAATAATAAGATTGTTGGGTTTGGTACAACAACTTTGAGTGGAATTTCTACTACTGTTATGCAAGAAGTAGTTGGAATTGCAACCACTTCTCTTACAGTATCAACTATACTTTTAGAGTCTTCCACAGTTGGTACTGCAAGTTTGCCAGAAGCTGACGGAACTTATGTTGAGTTTACTGTTGTAACTGACCCTGCAACATTTAATAATGAGAATGATGACTTTAAATATCGAGTTGAATTTACAAAAAATCCATTTTCTCCCGAAGAAATTGGAATAATGACAAGCGGAACAATTGGAATTGGTGTCTCAATAGAATATGATAATAGTAGAAATCCGCCAAATACTCAAACTTGGAGACCAGAACTTGAAGGAACTACTAAAGATGGGGAAAAAATAAGACCCCCAAAAGTTGGTGCAGGTAGAATATATAACATCGTTGGATTTTCAAGCCAACCAACAGTGTTTGGTGTCCCTCAAAGTGAAGGATATGTTTATACAACCAATACATTGATAGGTCTTTATACTGATATAACACCTCCAGGAGCATGTGTTGGAATACAATCAGCATTAGATCAGGCAATATCCACAAGAAATAGTGCTGAGTCTGACTTATCATCTGCTTCTGGATGTATTAACACAAAAATAGGTGCTGCAAACGCACTTAGAACAGAACGATCTGACTATTCATTAAAAATATGGGGATTAAGACAATCAATTGGAGGTGAAAGAGATCGCATTGATGATTATAAAGATTTAGATGATTACGTAAATCAAACAAAGGATTCAATAGACGAAACAACAACTTGCCTGTAAATTAAAATGAAGATTAAATTAGAAAATCGAGAACTAGATTATTCTTTTCCTGGCACACCAGAAAATTGTGTCTTTCTGAGAGGTAGAGTAAAAAAACCCCTAATCAAACTCCCAGATGAATGGGAAGAGTTTGTAGATTTAACTACTCTTTCTGTTCATTTAACTTCTATCGGGGCAAATCAAAATATCATTGTGAAAAGGACTCAAGGTCTCGAGGTTCACCTGCAAACCAATGGACTTCCTGTGGACTGTTACTATTTGATTTTTGGTCAGGTGCTTGACAAAACGCTCTAAGCGCCCTATAATACTGAGGTAATCAACGGACGACCGAATGCAAGACGAGTACCTCTCACGCTGCGTAGTGGACCCAATCAAACGAACTGTGTACATTTATTCCAGTGAGGGGTCAGAAGAAAAAGTGACCTGCGAAACGGTTGAGG
>Ga0208784_1000400_pt1 | contig 21412 bp, 20 predicted proteins | sample DEB19_08_DNA_FD_184531 | JGI IMG/M metagenome (GOLD analysis project Ga0208784, IMG submission 184531) | Aqueous microbial communities from the Delaware River and Bay under freshwater to marine salinity gradient to study organic matter... | ecosystem: Environmental > Aquatic > Marine > Coastal ... | reverse complement strand
ACGCAAAACCTGTAACAAGACGTTTTTCTTTATCTACCTTACTGAAAGGCATCGATAGGCGAACATTCTCGCCCTCTGTGTCCCAATGGGCTTTAGAAATAGTCATACTAGTAATATTATAGACCCTTTTTAAACAAGTGTGTTAAAAATCACTAATTTATTGAGTAGATCTACCTTCTCCTTTTGGATTCCTACCAGATACCGTTGCTGGGCTGTCAGATGCGTTGTTTGCTCTCTCGCTATCACGCTGTCTATTTGCTGTTTCATTTGCTGTATCCTGTGGCTTCATCTGAAGTGGAGAATTACCCTCACCATCTGGGCGTTGTGGCATTCCCAAGATTTCACGAGCCTCGTCTGGTAATAATATTTGTGTTTTGACATATCGCTCAAGAATCTGTGACTGAGCAATCTCATCTGTTAGAGTTAGTTCGTTAAACTTAAATTCTAGGATGTCTGTCTTCTCACGTATGATCTTATTGATCATCTTCTCTAGGGTTCTCTGTGCTGGTCGTGCAACTTGCTCCTTAAATGTTCTATCTTGAGCAAGGGCTGCTGCAATAGCAGATGAGTCGCCTCCACCAATCTTTGAAAGAGGAACCTGATGAGCGATCAAAATATCGTCACGATTTTGTTTTCTATATCTTTCAAATGATGCTTCCTGAACACCATTCTCGATTGGTTCCATCTTGAACTCAACCTTGTTTTGATCAGTGTCTCCTGGTAGCGGAATATACAAGGTTCTATGGCTTTGACCCTTAAGGTTAGTTTGTAAAAATCTAAACATCTTATCTTCTGCATCTGCAGATAACTGTGCACCCTTTAGTGTTACAACATATCGTGGGACAGCCTTATTACTGAAGTAGTCAATGTTGTATTGCGATGCTAATTGATCTCCATGCAATGAAGAAATTGCAGACATAATATCTGGAACACCATAAAATGTATTAAGTGGTGAGTATTGCTTAAAGTGAATAATCTCATTTGGTCTTGGATCTGACGTAATAGGGTTAGCATTCTTTGCACCAAAGTTACGGAAGTAGACTACCTTTTGACCAATGATTTGTACATACCCGTCTTTTAATCTACGTGTTCTCATTGTAGTTGAAGGAATATGACCAACATATCCAATCTCACCACGAATGGTTCTTCCAACTTCTAGATATCCATTTCCAGTTGCCTGAACATCTGTAAATACTTTTTCCATTGTAGTTGTAAAAGAATCTTCGTCATTAAGAGATTCTAACCAGTCACGTAATTCGATCTTTGCTTTTTCGATTCTTCTTCTTGCATTTTCAGCAGTCTTTGCTTCGCTTGCCTCTAACTTAAGAAGTGTTCTCTTAGAAACCTCAAAGTCATATCCTAATCCAACAATGTTTTCTACCTTAGCATCAATCGCTGCATGGTTAGCAAATGATGTATCATAATAGTTTGCTAATTCATATAAGTTCCATGGCGGTGTAATAACATCAAACAAACCATATCCATTGCGATATACCGTTCCAGGATTAATCTCTTTAGAACGTGCACCGTTAACGCCCATATTATCAGCAAGGGCATTATCTAAATACTGTTGGGTTATATCAACCTTTGACATTCTTGCTGCTCTTCGCTTAAAGTTATTCTCTAGTCCAGAGAAAGCCTTCAGGTCATCCCATGTTTTTGTAAATGGGTCTGCATCTGCAAATGCATTGACTTCTTCTTTTAAGTCATCTACCCGTGCATAAATCTTGGTTTCATCCATTATTCGTCACTTCCATACTTGTCATAAGTATCCTTAGCAGCCTTCCATGCACCCAAGTCATTCATTGATGGGATCAGTCCCTCTGCAAGTCTTTCCTTTTGTTCTGAGAATTCTTCTTCAGAAATTCTTGTAAGTCCAGCAACAAAGATACATTCTCCATCACCTGGATCTCCAAAATACTGCGCTGCTTCTTTTAACTTTGCGATTTGTCCAATGTCTCCTCGCATTGATGGAATATTTAATACAGAGCCCTGACCGTCCGTAAACCACTTTCCGTTTGACTTTTTGTATACATAAAGACCCCAGTCGTAGTTCTTTTCAATTACCTTACGACGGACATTACCTACAATTGGCTTACCAGTTTTTCGATTAACTAATGGATTCATAACCATTAGTATACCATACTATACTGGGTTTGATACTCTAGACTGCCAGATTACATCCGTATTAAAGAGATATTCGTACTTGCCAAACAAAAGTGGCCTCTCATCATCAACGATAATCTTATTAGTTCCTGCAAACGCATCATACACATTTTGTGGGTTAACCCCATAAAAACTTGTTGTTGATAGAACGAGCACATTTTCCCAGTTTCCAGCATCTACCCAGTATTCCCAGTCTTGGATAGATAATCCATCATTAAGTACCTGGAACCACTGACGGTTAACAACAGTCTTTACTTCCTGAAGAGTTGTCGATTGATAATAAGAAATGTTATTGACTAAAACTGGACCAGTTATCTTAATCTCTCCAACGTACTCTGTGAAGTCAATAATGTTAGCAAAAGATAGTCCAATTACAGACCATTCCTTAATAGTTAAAACAGGATTCTTTACTAGTTTTCCATTTAAGTAAAACGCAATACCGTTTTCTAATCTACCAGTGTTAGCATTAATAGCATAAACCTTGGCACGTTGTCCATCCGAACTATCTGCCACCATAAAGAATTTAATTACAGAGTTCTTGCCCTCTACCTCAAAAATTTGTGTTGGTGAATATGGGAAAAAGTCTTTGTCGTATTTTAAAAATAACTGCATTGCCATAACCTGGAAATCTTGTGCCTGAGTCTGATTAACTGGAATAGACAAACCACGATCTACTAATGGATCATATGTTCCTCTAACTTCAAGACCGCTGTTTCTTGTTAAGTATAGGTAAGGCATACTCTTCTTATAAATTGTAAAAGGATTATGTGACTTATAGTCATAATAGAATCCATCTTTTTTGTATGGATATACCTTTGCACCAAAACGAGTTCCAATTGGGTTAAAGAGGTTCTCATTAAAAGCCTGTGATGCTAACTGTAATGATCTTAGTTTAATAGGATTTGAAAATACTCCATCAATCTCAAAATCTAAATGTACTACCACGGCTAAATCATTAAAGTCTATGCCCTTTGGTGGATAAACAATCATGTTATCTACAACTTCATATTTAGTATGAAGCCAATCAGTGCCTGGCTCAATTACCCCTAACTTTGGAGCATTTTGTGTTGTTGTAAAAAATCCACTTGCTGCATTTGCCCCTGTTGATACATACTGAAATGTAACATAAGATTTGACCAATGAGCCAGTTGTATCATAATCGTATGTCTTAACAGAACGCTGCGCTAAATCTTGGTAATCTAAATAATTTGTATACAGGTGATTATCTAGAAATGCATATGTTTTTTGCGTAGGAAGTTCATACTCTTCCTTTAATTCCCAGTATTGCCAAGTACCAGTTGTTTCGCTTTCAACATACTTTGATGGTGCAGGATAATCTATGTTGAATTGCAAAAAGTCTAAGTCGTAATAGTTTTTGCCAGAATTTGTTTGGATGTATTTTGCAAAATAGGTAAGAGGTATATAGTCTTCCCAATATCCATTAACTGCAATATCTGGCTTTAAAGAGCCGAAGAGATCTTTTGTAATTAGTGTGTAACTTGCAACATGGTCTGTAAGTCTTGTTACTGCAAAGTCAAATGGGGTTCCTCCATCTAATGTGTATTGATATACATCTGAATGGTATCCAGCATCGATTGGATCCTCAGTAAAATAATTAAAGATGTTTTCGTAGTCTAGTGGAACTCCCATAAAGTTAAAAGCAGAATCTATATTTTTTATATTTCTGTTTGATGCAAAGCCAACCTTATAAATATTACCAGTGAAAGTATTTGTTAGGTTTTTCGTTCCACCAACATATACCGATAATTGATTTTTATTACCAAAAAATGATAAAAGATTTTTACCAAAATGTGAAACAAAAGTATCAATGTCAATTCCTGCAGCAAACATTTCTCCAACCTGAATGCCAAGAGCAGTATAGATTGTTTCTGTTTCTCCAAAATACTTTAATATATATTCTATCCTGTGATCACGAACCTCTATTGAAAAGTAGTTTCCATTGACGATATCTTCAACCCTAATAAGAACTTGTGGAATAGTTACTGCATCTTCTTTAATTTTGAAGATACCATATATTCCACGAGTTTCTTCAGAAATCATATTCAACTTATTAAAATAAATATAACCCTGAGTTTGATTCCAGCCTGAATTAGGTCTAAATGTTATAAACTTATAGTCTTCTGCCTGAACGCCTGGAGCAGCACAATCCAAATATAGTTGATCTTTTGTTTTATTTGAAAATGTAAACACTGGAAGTTCATAATTTGGTGTAGATAAAATTCCATTAGTCGCAATAAGATTGTCTACTGTGGCCTGATTCCAATCACCAGTGTCTGGGTACATATAGTTGCTAGTGTATTGTGCAAAAGGATAGTCTACGTATACTGATGTACCTCCGTAAGCCTGATTAATTACTTCTGGAAACTCAACTCCCTGACCATATACAAATCTACGTTTTGCCAATACTGATGAAACTTGATATGGGTAAATTGCAACACAGTCTAACATGACTGGAGATACATCGTCGTAGGAGTAGAAACCAAGCCAGTCTTGGTGCTTTGATGTGGTGCTATTATATTCGTCTGGTAAAGATAATGTAGTGTTATTAATAGTAAACGATATTACCTGATCACCATTTAATAATAATGATGCAGAATTCCCAGTAACTCTAATGTGTAACAGCATTGGCTTAGACCACTCACCAACATAGTGAGATCCTGTTGTAGAGCCAATCTTTAAAACAAGAAAAGGTCCATAGACATATAGTCCATCCGTAGAACTGATTGGACCAAAAACCCTTTTGTATTCTTTTGTGTCTGAAGTAATGTTCATCCACATCTCTACGGTATACTCTTTATATCTTCCAAGATTATTTAAAAATCCTTGACCTGGAATAATTAAAGATGGGCTAGTATTATTTGGATAAATAACAGTTGTATTCTTAGAACCAAAAACCAGTGGCACACCTGCATTTTTTGCAACTAAAGAATTATTTTCAACTAAATAATAACCAGAATTGTCCGATAATCCATAAGCGTTTGCAACAATACCCTTTGTTTCTGATAATGCAATATTAGTTGGTAAATCAACAATGTCTACGCCAAGTGAGGTTGAACTAAACTCTTCACACCATTGACCTGCTGAAACTCCATTAAATAAAAACTCATAATCATCTGGATCATTTCCACCAGAAAGGTATCTTACTTTAATAACAATTCTAAAGTTAACATCTTCATTTGGTATTGCAAAGGTATCTGATACAAAGATCCACTTATTACTTACAGAGATTTCTGAAAGTGTTAGTTGCTGAACCATACTTCCTATGGTGCTATCAAAATATTCATAACCAATCTCAACACTTGTCATAAAAGTATTCAGTGCTTTAATATAGGTTCCTATTGAAAATGTTGATAGGTTTTGGTTTAAGTCTTTAAAATTAATAACATCTGTACTGATTAGTGTTATAACGCCAGATGTACCAGATGGAACTAGACCCTTTACAGAAAGAAGATTGCTGTCTAAAAATGGAGCATCGCCCTTATTTGATAATAATGACTCTGAGTCTGATCCACCAATTTGCCAACTTAGGTAATTTCTATCACTTAAAATAGATACGTAGTCAGCCTGATCATCTAAAGCCCAAAGAACAGTTGGATGCTCTGAAAATATTTTTTCTGCGTATAGATTAGATGGGCTTGCCATAGTACATCTATTTTATCACACAATGCGTGTGAACCATCTTGGGGCAGTATATCTTGTTCCACTAGTAATTGGCTTTACACCATGCACAAAATCTGGGGTATCTGGAAAACAGAGTAAATCACCCTCTTGTGGCTTTATAGAAATATTTAACTCTGGGAAATAGATATCTCCACCACTATAGTCTTCGTTAAGATAAATAAGAGTGGTTATATCATTTGGCTTTGTTGAGTCAAAATGCTCATGCATACCGTGACCAGTTTCAAACTTTGCAATATGCATTTTTGATTCGTCATATTCATGAAATGGTCCAGGATAGTTGCTAGTTACAAACTCATAAACAAGTCTTTGATATTTTTGTAGTAGGTCTTTAATTTCATTATTATTAAACTCTGCATGAAATGTAAACTCTTGTTCTGTATTACCAAAATTTGTAAACTTATCACTATTTAAACGAGCATATTCAGATATCTTTCGTGCATCGTCATACGGAACAAAACTTTTTACAAACTTCACAAGATCATTCATAGAATCCCTTGATCTCCCAATCATCCCATTCTACTTGCTCATAAGGTGTTCTATTCGGCATCCAAAGTTGTCCCTTTGTTCCCATCCAGGCTTCAGATATAAACATTTCACCTTCTGTAATTTTACTAATGCCGTGCTTATCATTTTCTGATTCTTCAAAAATGATTAAGTCTCCTGGTGTTGCAATTAAGTCTACTCCACGATTAGGAAATAGGATATGTCCACCAGACTTTGCATTTTGCCAAACTATGTATGAGCCATATGTGTGTGCAGGCTTTTCCATATTAAAGTGTGGCTCAGATTCTGCACCAGTTCTATATCTTGCAATGTAATGCTTTGAAAACATTGGTGGATGATAGTCTAGGTCGGATTCTGATTGCACTGCTTCGTAATAGCCTTTTGAGTACTTAGAAAAAATTTCTAAAATATGATCTGGCATTTCTCCACGTGTGTGGATATCAAACTTAGTTCCCTCGTTTGCAAATAAGGCATCGTGTAAAGGCACATGGTCTTCTTTTGTATTGAATTTGATTGTAGCAATATACTCTTGTACAGTCTTGAGATCTTCAGAACTGATAAAGTTTCCAATAATCTTCATCGTTATCCTATCTTTAGTTCACATGCATCTGTTGTGCAATAGGCTTCGCCCATGGCCTCTAGATTATCTACACCATCGTAAATAGCAGAAAAATCAATCTTCTTGATTTGTCCAACATAACTATTATACTCTTCTTCAGTAATCTGTGTATAAGGCTGCTGAGGATAAACAGTATTTCCCATAGGCAGGAACGATACTGCCTTTAGTTGTCCTTCATACATATGAAGTGCTGGAGCAACATGCTTTGACTCTGTTTCTTTGTCAAATGATAGTGTTACAGAAACACCATTATCTGACCAATACTTTTGAGCAGTTGCTGCTAAGGCAATCTTTTCAAATAAAGTTACATCCTTCTCAGATCTCGGATGTCCAGATTTTACAGGGAAGTATACTACCTGGGTATTTGCTGATACAAGATCTTTTTCAATCTTATACCCTGCTGCCTTAAACAAATGCAACATAGAATCTGTATCGCCAAAGCGAATAGCACGAAGGAAGTAGTTTCCTCCAGGACCCCAGTGAACACCAGGTGTTGCACCAGAAAGAATCGATACTGATCCAGATGGCTTAACTGTTGTTACACGGATTGACTCACGAACACATAGCCACTCTGAATACTGCTTATCGTATTTACGAATTGTATTGTATCCTTCATCCATCCATTCACGTACTGCTGGCAAACCTTTTTGATCTGCAAATGATGCAATGCCAGTTAGTGATGTACCAATACGACGATTACGTTGCATGATACCGTTTGTTTGTTGCCAATGTGTTGGAAGCAATGTAACAGTCTTACCATAGAGGTAAGCAAACTTTAATGTCTTGAGGAAGTCCTCCTTGGATTCATGTCGATTTAGGTGAACTTCTACAAGTGTACAAAGTTCATACGACTCCAATGGCTGCTCCGCACAAGGATTAAAGCCCATAACACGATAGTCTTTTCCATCTGCTGGATCTGCTAGACGACCATAGTTACGAGCAACATCAAGCCAAATAAAACCTGGCTCTCCATTGTTAACAATCAGATCTGTATATTTTTCATAATCCATTCCGACTGTTGCAGAAATTGAGTTATTTGACATCCATGCCCATCCTGGGTTCTCTGGATCAAATGAGTTTCTTTCTGGGAATACTTCAGAATTTTTAAGATTAATAAAATCTTCATCTCCTGCTGCACCCAAAGCAAGTGTTGCAGAACGACGCACATTACCAGATACCACACAGGTACCAATTAGGTTGACGATATCAGTAATAGCACGGGAATCTAGGATTTCTCCAGTTCTACCGCCGATTACCTTGTCGATCTGGCTATGTAGTTGGATAAGTGGTGCTGGACCGCTAGCAACCCCTCCAAAGCCCTTAATCGGTGCTCCTAGAGGACGGATAACGTCATAGTTAAACTTCTGAATTGGTTGATTAGGACGTAGGTAAGAGTTTAGCAAAAGTCTAACCGATTCTACCCAGCCTTCACGAGTGTCTGGAATTTCATAAATCACTGCTGGTTCGGTAGGGGCATAGATCTGGAAACCCTTTTCCTGTCCTACTGTATCAAACCCTACTCCAATACCAAGCATAAGGGCATCCATTACCCAAGCAAATAATGCTCCTGGATCATTCTTATCAAGATCCTTTGTTGATACCATTGCACAGTTTTGGAGTGCTGCAGAGTTACGCTTCTCCATTGTCATTGCTGTTCCAAATGTCCACATACCTCTTCCTGGTGGTGTCCACTTGAGTTCAAACATTCTCTGGAATGCTTCTTGTGCTGACTTCTGAGCCTTATAATCATTCCATGGCAGACGGTTTTCCTTAGCATGATTCTTTTGTACTGAATACATGCCTTCGATTACACGACGGCATACTTCATGCCAACGTTCTTTAGTTCCGTCCTCCTTGACTCGTGAATATGTACGTATAAACGTAATTTCTCCCAAAGAGTTATTGCCTGCATCAACAAAGCCAAATGGACTTTCTGTTTGTGCATATGAAGCAACAAAATCATCTGAAAGACGGAAACTAAAAAAATCGGACATAATAGTAGAGATTCTCCTTAATAGAAACTGTAATAAACAAAGTATAGCAGAGTTTTTAAAAAAGTAAAACTCTACCTAAAGTGTTAGTTGAGAGTTAATTAAAACTCATGGTGCTATGATGCTTTTCGTTTGTACATCTAGCACATGTGCTTAATTTAATATGGGTGATGGGGCATTCTGATGTTACAACTTTGTGACCAAATATAAAACAGATCATCTTTTTCATAGTTGTATCCATTTTTCTCCAACGTTATAACTTGATGGAGCAATGTCATATGCAAGTGTAATTCTAGGTGTATCCTGATACCAGTCATCTCTACCATGAGGATGACCTGTTTCTGATAAAATTGCTCTATTATTTACATTTACATTTTCAAAATCATTTAGGTTATTGATCTTATAATAGGTAATAGATGGTTCAGCATTTATAGAATAGTATCCATGAAATACTGGAGCACCCTCGCCATTCATATGGTCATGATAGAACCTATTATCCTGTTTAGGGGAAATGGATACGCTATCAAACTTATAGTCAACATTAAACCAACCATGTATTTTAAAATCATTTGATGAAAAATCAATACCGTAATAATTACATGCCTCAATAGTCATATCTTTAAGTGCTGACTTGAGTTTCTGGATACCTTCATTTTCAAATGTAAAGACATTGTAGTAGGTTCCAAGTTGTGTTGCTGCTCCATTGGTAGCATTAAAGTTAGCAAGTAGGTCTGCAGGTATATTTCCTATTTTCCCACTTAGGATTTCATCTTGTTTTTCAAATAAAAACTTAGATAAATCTTCTAGATTATTATCAAGAATTCTTTCAAAAAATCTATGCTCTGGTTTATTCATTGCAATCATGCCAAAGGAATCCAATGCTGTTCCTGATCAGATCCGAAACGCATAACATCCTTGAGTGGAATTACGTCATAAGCAACTGTAATTCTTGGACCATCCCATTCCCAATCAGCCATAGCGTGTGGGTGTCCCATCTCGGATAGGATGGCTCTATTGTTTGTATTATAGTTTTCAACATAATTGTCAAATGCCTTGTAGTGTGTTACAGATGGTTCTGCACTTACACAGTAATACCCGTGAAAGTTTGGTGCTCCAAAAGGACCATGATCATGCCACTCTAACTTACCCTTTTTGGCATAATTAATATTAAACCAACCCTGTAGCATATATTTTTGCTCATCAAAATCAATTTCATAATAATCACAGGCTTCTCTTACCATGTCAGATACGGCTAGATATAGATTATAAATTTCTTCAATATGGAACTGGAACACATTGTATTGTCTCCACTTCATAGTTGATACGCTATTTGATGACTTCCAAACTTCATTATCTGTAACAGGTGTAACACCAGTTACCTTTGCCTGCTCGATCTTTGCATATCTATCTTGTAATGCAACTGCTAAACTATTTAAATCATTATCGAGATATCTCTCAAAAAATCTGTGTGGTTGTGCAGACTTGCTAACGCTTTGCAAACCTTGTGTTGGAAAATCTTCCATCATATTAACTCCATTCGACTCTACTATTATACACTATTTAAAAACCTTATTTTCTGTAGTCTTTACATACTCATATAGTTCAAGATCTGTTTGGTTGAGTTCCTCTATACGATCTATCTGTGATTTTGTTGGAATAAACTGTAATGGTTCTGACTCATTAATTTTATTCCGTCTTTTATATAGTGTAAAATTATACTCTTTTTCATGTATACTAGATAGTTTATCTAGCAACAGGTTATTATTTTCTAAAGAACAAAAATGTGCACTGTCTATTCGTTCCTTGATTTTATTGATATCTAGACTATAATCTTCAAACATCCATCCATCAAGTACACGCTGGATCCTGTTAGACTTATTCCATTTATCTTCATCAATTGTACCAGTAATACTCTTAGATTGCAAATTTGAATGTGGCAGGGAATAAGTATCTGAATATAACCATTCATCTAAAAATTCATTTGTTGGATGTACTGATAAAACCTCTTTAGAAAAAAAGTTAAATGTGCTTAAAAATCTATCTATTGGATTTCTTACTATTCCAAATTCAAATACATTATCTAATAATCTTATTGGATATCCACCAATATGACCAAAGATATAATTAACATTGTAAAATTCTTCTTTATTTATTTGTTCTAACTGATATACGGATAAATACTTTACCCCCTTACTAGTCAATAATGAAGTAAGAGGGTATCGTATAAACATACCTGAAGTTCTTGGAATATGGTGGTGATAAAAAATCATCACACAGTATTCTTAGTACTTACGTAGGTTGTGCATCACAAGATCACCTGCGATGTATGTATCTGTTCCTTCGCAGTCAAAACGATATGTTGTTGAGTCTGCTTCAATAACTTCTACAGATGTTACTGGAGTTTCAGTAAATGTGTCATTTGTGTATAAATATTCAATCACAGCGTCACCAACTTCAATTGCTCCTGTGTGCATAAAGAAATATGTTCCATTTCTCTTTGTGAGTACTGGCTGTACAAGCGAGTACTTCTTTGAAGGATCATTATTAATTGTCATAACTGATGTCTTCTGAGAAAGAACCTTTGAAACAACGTTTGTCTTTGTAATAGTCATATTACCTAGTGTTGTTGCTGACCAATCTTCTGGATTAAGTACATCTTCATCGACAAGTTCGCTAAATGTTACTGACCAAACTTCATCGCCTGGCTCAACATCCTTTGCTGCCTTCTTAACCCATGTATTATCTGGTCCTACTGTTGGGATTAGTGTGTCTTCATGGATACATCCGCTGAATGCAAATGGTGAGAAACCAAATACACCAAATGGTGAGAATCCAAATGGAGAGAATCCAAACACTCCGAATGGAGAGAATCCAAATGGTGAGAACCCGAATACACCAAATGGTGAGAAACCGAATACACCAAATGGCGAGAAGCCGAATGGTGAGAATCCGAATACACCGAATGGTGAGAAGCCGAATACTGAAAACGGAACGAATGAAAATGTTGTAGTGCTTGATGAATAGTCGGACCATTCACCATATCCTTCAGCATTTCTAGCACGTACACGGTATGCTTGTGCTGTTCCTGCTTCCTGGCTAACATTTGTAGATGTTCCAGATACTGTTCCAGACTTCCCATCATTTGATTCCCATTGGTAATCTAGAATTGCAGAACCACCGTTTTCTGGTGCACCCCAAGAAATTGTATCATATGATACGTTTGATGGTGATGATGCAGATGGAGCAGATGGCTTTCCTGGAAGTCCAACAACATCTTGTGAACCTCCTTCTGCCTCTGGAGATACAACAGAAGTATCAGTTTGACCAATTGTTGCATTAGCCTTAATCTTAAAGGTCCATGTTGCTCCAGATCTTAGTCCTGTTACACGATAAGGGGAAGATGTTGCTGTGAATGTTCTATCGCCGTATGATGGGTTGTTTGCTGTAATAGTAAAACTAGAAGCAGTTGCACCAACACCAGTTCCTGGAACAAAGTAAACATCATAATCTCCACTGAGATATGAAACTCCTACTCTTGTAACCTGTGTAATTGTAGGTTGTGATGGAGCAATACCCCAATATCTTGTTGCTTGCTTGGCAGCCTTACCAACCTTACCAGCCTTACCGCCACGTCTTAAAATTCCCATTTATCTTCCCCTTATTGTCTAAATTTTATTAAGCAGTTAGGTCGCCTGTTACGATCCATGTATTTGCAGAACGCTTAATTGCGGTTGCTGCTGAATAACGTGCACGTAACTTCAATCCTGGTGTGTAAAGTAGTGTTACCCCAGAACCTGCTACCAAAGTTGTTTGTCCAGTTCCACGCTGGAAGATATCAATTGCAGCCCCTACAGGGAATGCAACTGCAGAGTCTGCAGGAATTGTTACTGTGTTTGAAGATGATGAGTTCATTTCAACCAAGTTTGTGTTATCTGCAAGTGCTAGTGTATAACTTGATGTTTGCTCATTAAATGTTACAAGAGTTGCTGCATCAAGATCTTCCTGTGTAATCTTTGTTGCAAGATCTGCGACAATAGTTGTTGCAAAATCTGCATCATTATTAATTGCTGCTGCAATTTCATTTAATGTATTTAATGTTTCAGGTGCAGATGCTACGAGTGCTGCTACTGCAGTTCCAACAAACGCTGTAGTTGCAATTTGAGTAGTATTTGTTCCTGCTGCTGCTGTAGGTGCAGTTGGTGTTCCACTAAGTTCTGGTGATACCAAAGGTGCCTTAGCAGATAGGTCTGTTGTGAGATTTGCAATAGATGATTGTGAAAGCAATGCTGCCTGATCAATCTTTGCATCTGTAACAGAACCGTCTAAAGGTGTTCTTGCATCAGATAGTCTTGCATCATTTGTATAAACAAGATCTTCTGTGTTTGTAATTCCGTGAACATTTGTCTTATCAGCATTGTGATCTGAGATCGCTGCTGCTGATGCTACACCTGCTGCTGTTTGTGCATTTGTAGCCTTTGTTGAAGCATCTGCTGCTGCTGTTGCTAATGCAGCATCTACCAATGTGTTCATTGCTTCTGTTGTAACTAATACTGATGTATCAGCAATGCCGTGGACATTTGTTGTGTCAGCAGTGTGTGTTGCCATTGTGCTATTAGCAGCAGTTGCTGCATCTGCAATTGCACCTGTGATTGCTGATGTTAAGGTGTCATTTGTTACTAATTCTGCTGTATTTGGAATACCGTGTACATTTTCTGTTAGTGCATTGTGTGTTGATAGTGCACCTTCAGTTGTTGTAAGTGCATTTTGTGCTGCTTGAACAGCATCTGCAATTTCACCTAATGTATCCAATACTTCTGGTGCTCCGCTAACTAGGTCAGCAAGTTGTCCTAGAGGGATGCGTCCTTGTGCGTTAAGTGTTGCTACACCATTTGCTTGTCCCTTTTCAGATAGCAAAATGTAGTCATCTAGAGAACCACCAAGGTCTTCTAGGTTCTTGAAGTAGGAGATGTCTGCCCAGTGATTGGTACCGTCACCAATTTTAAATTGACCAGTGTCGGTTTCAAATCCGATTTCTCCTGCTGCTAAAATTGGGTCCGCATCAGTCCATTGCTGTGCTGTACCTCTTCGCTGTTGCATTCTTGTTGCCATATTTATATCTCCTTATGGGTGCTGCCCATGTTTTACTTTTCTTATTATAACATCAGTTTTTAGTTGAAGTTATCAATTGGTGAGCCACCATCTGCAGTTACATCCCAAGAAGTTGTGCTTGGTCCGCCACCGTCAAAACCCTGACCCAGTGGGCTATTGAAACTTCCACCCTCACGGAAGGTAGTAACAATAAATCCTGTTCCATCGATTGCTGTATCGTGGATGTGTTGTGGAAGATTTAATGTATCATCAACAGTTGCTTGTGTATACCAAACACCGTCATAATAAACATTAACTCTTTTTGTAAGTGTATCCAACCACATCTTTCCATCAGTTGGATTTTCTGGTGGGGTAGATCCTGCTCTAACTCCACCAGCATTTGTATCTACATACTCCTTTGTAGCAGCATGTGATGCAATACTTGGTGTGCCAACTACTACAGCACCTCCGAAACTACCAGTTCCATTAACCTGTAGTCCGTTCTTTACTCTAAAGTCCTTATCTACTGTAGCCATTATCTACCCCTTACCTTTGATTAGTCACCGTATGCAAGCAACATGCCTGATACGATAACCTCTGTTGAATTATTTACTGCATTTACTGTCAATGAATATGTACCGTTTGCAAATCCTGCAGAGATATCTCCAAGAATTCCATTTGTATGAACGATTGCATATTCTGTGATAGCAACATTTCCATTATCATCCTTGGTTACAAGAACCTCAGAAACCTGTGAATGTTGTCCCTCACGAACTCTTACAAGGAACTTTGCTGCTGGATATTGTGATCCGCTCCACTCATATACAGTAGTTACTCCTGAGTTAGGAACCCATGTATATGTACCGATTTGCTTGGTTGCCCATGTAAAGTTAATTTCTTGATATGTTGGTGAAGCATTTGAATCACCAGCAGCAATTGCGTCGTTGATGTTTCCACCTACTGCATCAATTGCTCTCTGATTTGTGAAGTATAGGTTAGTTCCTTCTTCAATATCTGTTGTAGTGATTGCATTTACTGCATCTGATACTGCTGTGGCAATATTACCAGCAACTGCAGACTGTGCACGAGCATCTGTGAAGTATAGGTGATTTGTACCCTCTTCGATATCATCTGTATCTAGTGCGTCAACTGCTGTTGCAATTGCTTCATTTCTATTGAAAACTTCTTGGCTAATTGCATTATTAATATCATCAGCAACTGATGTATCTAGGTTGCCAATTGCCAATGTAATAGCAGAGTCTCTGTCTGTAACTTCTTGCTGAATTGCTGCAGAGATTGCAGAATTTCTATTAGTTACCTCGTCAGAAATTGCTGATGAAATCGCAGAGTTTCTATCTGCAACTTCTTGTGTAATTTCTGCATTTGTGTATGAGTTTGCTGCTGCTTCTGCTGCATCTGCTTTATTAGTAGCATCTGATGCTGCTGCTGCAACTGCGTTTGTATATGCAGTGTTTGCCTTATCAGTAGCATCTAGTGCTGCTGCAGCGATTGCATCTGCCTCTGCTGCGTCAGCCTTTGATGTTGCATCTAGTGCTGCTGCAGCGATTGCATTGTCTTCTGCTGTATCTGCAGATCCTGCTGCATCGTATGCTGCTGATGTTGCAGAAAGTGCTGCTGTGTTAAAGTCTGAGATATCTGCTGAGTCAAGACCAGTTACAGAAATTGTTGATCCTGTAATGTCAATGTTTGAGCCAGGTGTCAGTGTATCTTGCTTACCTGCTGCAACTGTTTCAAGGTCAGAAATAATATCTGGGTTGTTCTCAAGTGCTGTAGCAAGTTCTTCAAGTGTATTAAGAAGTTCTGGTGCTGCTCCAACAACATTTGCAACTGCTGCATCAATTTCAGCATCAATCTTGTATGCTGACCATGTGTTGGTTGTTGTGGTTGTTGAGTCGCTAATCAATGAGTCTGCGTAAGATTTAGCATCTGCTTCTGCTGTATCTGCATACCCCTGTGCAGTTGCTTCTGCTGCAGCCTGTGCTGCATTTGCCTTGCTAGTTGCATCTGCTGAGGCAGTTGCTTCTGCTGCAGCCTGTGCTGCATTGGCCTTTGTGGTAGCGTCTAATGCTGCAGTTGCTTCTGCTGCTGCTTGAGCAGCGTTAGCCTTAGTAGTTGCATCTGCTGAGGCAGTTGCTTCTGCTGCAGCCTGTGCTGCATTGGCCTTTGATGTTGCATCAGTTGCTGCTGCGCTGATTGCGTCAGATTCTGCTTGGTCTGCATATGCCTTTAAAGAAAGGTCTAGTGCGGTAATTTCATCATCTGTGTATGAATTTGCACCTGCTTCTGCAGCGTTAGACTTATTTGTAGCATCTGTAGATGCTGTTGAAATAGCCTCTGACTTTGCTGTAGCAATTGCAGAGTTACGGTTTGTAACTTCTGTAGAAATTTGTGTATCTGTATATGTTCCTGCTTCGGTAATTGCTTCTGACTTTGCTGTTGCAATTTCTGCATCTGTTGCAAAGTCTGCATCTAGTGATGCTTGAATTTGAATATTTGAAGTACCATCGAATGATGCAGAACCAGTTACATCTCCAGTCAATTCGATTGTACGAGCAGTCTCAAGAGCAGTTGCGGTATCTGCATTACCAGTTAAGTCACCAGTTACATCACCTACAAGGTCTGCATTAATTGTTCCTGCTGCAAAATTACCATTTGCATCACGCTTAACAACCTTATTTGGTTCGTTAGCAGTTGTTGCTCCGCCACCAGCAAGATTGACAATGTAGTCTTGATCTGCTTGTGCCTTTGTAAGAATATCATTACCGTTTACTGTTGCTTCTGTACCTTCAACGATAAGACCTTGCTTGATTTTGAAGTTTTTATTTACTGTTGCCATCTTTATCTCCTTTTTTATGCCTTAAGTCCAATACGTGCATAACGTGCTGTGACTGGCGTAATTGCAGGATCTGGAGTGACTGTTAAAGCCACGGTATTTCCAGTCCGTGAGACGCTAATGGTGCCAATATTCCCATCATTGTCTATTGTGCCGTATTCGCTGACGTTAATATTAGATCCGTCAACTAAAATTGTGATTTCTGTAGCATAGAACTTATTGTTGCCTGATGCTGTCATGGATAGAGAAACAAGGTACTTGACCATACGCCACTCTGTTGCGCTAAAGTTATCGATTACTGTAGCGTTCTCTATTCCTTGTACTGTATTTTCATTATTACCTGCTGTACCAAGGTCTGTTGCTTGAGCAGATGCTGAGTCAATTAAGTCTTCGTAATCTTCCTGTGTTGGACGATCACCAGTTTGAAACTTATTCTTGACTGTAGATAGGGATAACTTTGCCATGATTGAATTATAGCATTATTTTTCACAGAATATAATTGCTGTGTCCAATAATTGCCACTCCGATTCCTGCTGGATTTTTCCTTGTATATCCGTCAAGGACTACATTGGAAATTCTAAGTTTAAAAGGTAAGTGTTCATTAACTAATACCTTTTTTGGTGCTTGTGCTAATTCTACTTCTACATATCTTCCATCAAGATTTGTAATTTCACCAATTGGATTTAATGTTGCTAATCCAATTAAAGTTGCGCCACTTATATTTTTAAATGATTGTTTTGCCATTATTCACGATCAGTTACTTCATCAATAACTGTCATAACTCCTCTACACACAGTCCAAACAACTACTGCATCAGATAATTGAACGTCAAAAAGATCATTTGTTGCTAGTTGCTTACATTGTGCTGGAGTTAGGTAAACTGTAAATTCACCACTGCCATCAAATTCTGTTTTTTCTGGTGTTGTTGAAAATAACAACTGAGTTCCTCTTCGGAAGTCTGCTTTGATATTATAATCTGTTGGATCAATTGCATTTGCAGTATCATCCTCAACATAAATTCTAAATGATGCACTATCTCCCTTAACAACAGTCCATCTTACCTTTGGTGGAATTGCACCAACAGGAATTTCACCAGCAGCGTTAGTTGCTTGTGTTGATGTTACTGTAGTTGTTCTTAGTGTGACCATAGTTTAATTATACCATTAACGATTATGCGAGACCATCTTTTAATGCTCCCCAAGTACCGTTCCCTTTTGCTTCTACAATTATAATGCCATTGTTGACTGCAGTCTCTGCATGTGCAACAACTCCTACTGCTCCAGATCCACCTTCAGGCCTAACATTAGTCAAACCTCCTCCAGCCTTTACATACAAAACATCTCCATTTTGAAATGCAGATGTATTAACACCTTCAAGAACTCCTGCCACAACAACTGTTCCACTATTATTTGGGGTAATGCTTGATTTTGTAATTCCAAGAACTGGCTTTGTTGTACTTGGAAGAGATGGTTCTACTGTTGATTTGTTTGATGTATTTGAATATCCTGTTATATATACTGGATACCCTGCTGGAATTGTGACTTCTGTCACATTAACTACCTCTAATTGAAATGCTGATATGCCAAGTGGTGGAAGGATAACATTTAATCTATCTACAAGATTTTTAATGTCTCCATGCACGTTAACTGGATCATTTGCTACTGGATAGGGCATTTGAAAGTTAGATGACACTTCAGGCATAGTGTTTTCATTATACCATATTTCATTTTAGTAGTTGACAATGGAATCCAAATGATGTTATACTAAACAGTAAGTAAACACCCCTAAAAAGGTGTTTTATGTTTCTAAGGAGGAAACTATGATGAACTTTATGAACGAAAAGAAGCAAATCATTGGGATACTCAGCATTCTAGTTATGTTTGCTGTATGGTCAAATACCGCAAACGCAGCGGATGTGACTAATAATTTAAGTACGAATCAGCCTTCAGTTGCGCCTGTAGCCTCGCAAGAGGCTTTAAGTGTTTCTAAGGCAGAAAACATTTTAGAAAAATATAAAAATGCATTTTCTCTTACTGACCTACAACTCAAGGAATTGCTATGGGGTGTGGGCTTCCGTGGACAAAATCTAGTTGAGGCTTGGGCAGTTGCTAAGAAAGAATCTGGTGGACGACCACATGCCTTTAACAATAGCACTAGAACTGGTGACAGTTCTTATGGGCTATTCCAAATAAATATGATTGGTGATCTTGGTCCAGATAGAAGAGACAAGTTTGAACTAACAGCAAATGCAGAACTTTTTAATCCAGTTTTAAATGCAGAGATTGCATTCTATATGTCCCAAGGTGGAAAAAACTGGACGGCTTGGCACGGAATCACTGCAAAAACAAAGCAGTTAATGAAACAATTTCCAAATTAAACAGCAAAAGAAATAAATACATACTTAGTTCCACTAACTACTGGAACTACCCTATGCAGGTACTCTGGATACGATGGAAACATTAACAGGGTACCTGCTTTAGGTTTGTATGGCTTTTGCCCTGCAAAGTCCTTAAATTCAATCTCTCCACCTTCATAATCATCGTTTAAATAAAAAACAAAAGAAACCTTACGTTTGTTTGAATCGTTTCCATCAGTATGCCAGGTAATAAATTGTTCTCCATCATAACGAATTAAACCCCAACGCTCACGGCTAGATATTCCTGGTGAATAAGTTTTTACGTAGTCAATTGATGGCTCAAATATTACTCGATCAATCTTTGCATTTAGGGCTTGTTTATCTTTTGTAAAATCTGGTCCAACAGAATAATCTGTGGGGTGCTCATGAAGCCAAAATGCAGAAGATGATATTTTTTCATGATCAATTTCATAATTATTAATTGTACTTGGTACAAATGGTAGATTATATTTAGCACGTAACTCATTAATATCATCAACTAATGACATGGGATTATCGATAAAATCTGTATAGGCAACTATCCTATCATCTAATATTTCTTTTTTCATTTTATATCTCCGTTACTTGGCTATCATAAAGTTGTGGGCAAGCATCCCTTGAACAAAGTAAACGTCACTGATTTCTGTGTCAATATTTACTGTCTGTACAACACCATCAATAATTTCAATGGATGTAATATCCACTACATCACAATCTTCATTCAAAATGCTATCACCGATTGCTAATGACTGTACCTGTCTAAATGCCCAAGTACCGTTCTTTTTAGCAAAAACATAGTGCTCAAACGTTACCTCGATAGAATCATTGATCTTATAATAAGATGTATACCCATCATGCTTTGTATTTGTAACAAATGTTGTTGAATATGAAATGTCATTAATATTATCTGTAGACCAGGTGTTAAAGTATGTAGGATTTTCTTCTAATGGAAGATCTGGAATTGATAGTGATCTTAGTTCGTCTCCAATTTGTAAATTTTCTACATTCTTCCATGTACCGTCTGCCAATAAAACCTTCGTTCCGTAAACAAAGCATCCTCCATAACCTCCACCACCAGAATTTTGTGTATTCTGAGTAGCCTGAGTGTTTTGTGTTGCTTGAGTATTTTGTGTATTTTGTGTATTTTGGGTGTTCTGAGTATTCTGGGTATTCTGAGTGTTCTGTGTATTTTGGGTATTTTGAGTGTTCTGTGTATTTTGTGTATCTTGTGCATAACACTGGCTAATACATTCATAAGTATATGTATTAGTTAATTGACCATTACAATCAACATATCTTAGTTTTACCGCATTTCCACAACACTCTGAACGATAAACTGTTCCAGACGGAATATAGTCTTCTAAACAAACAGTGTTTTGTGTATTTTGTGTGTTCTGGGTATTTTGTGTATTCTGTGTATTCTGGGTATTTTGAGAAACATAGCCACACTTGCCATCTACTTGTGCAGAGTTTGTTGAAACGCTTCCTGGTTTCTTTTGGCTTTTTACTCCATAGGTCCATGTTGTGGTTCCAGTGTAGTATTCAAAAGATAACTGAGTTATACCAATTTCAAATGTTGTGTAGGTTCCGTCACAACCAGTTTCAATTTCATATGGCCCAAAGTCTTCCCATGCGCTCCAGTATGTTGATGCTGTATTTTGAACGTTTTGTGTATTTTGAGTGGCCTGGGTATTCTGTACATTTTGCACGTTTTGAGTATTCTGTGTTGCTTGAGTATTCTGAACATTTTGTGTATTTTGTGTGTTTTGAATATATGTATAATATTCAAAATCAATTTCAGTTTCGTAGTCTAAAAGTTCATCTTTTGATTTTGATTGACTCTTGATCTTACCATTATTAGATGAATTGGCTCCATCATTATCTGTTTTTTCAGTTTCATTTCTAAACTTAAAGCCTGCAGCCTCAATAGCATCTTTTGCTTCTTGTCTTGTAAGTCCTGAAAGGTCTGGCATCTTTGCCATACCCTTTGATCCAGCCCATTTACCTAAAAATCCGAGCATTAGATCCCCTAAGCCGTCAAATCACCAATTAAAATCCAGGTGTTTGTATCAATTTTTATACATGTAGCACCA
>Ga0208784_1000396_pt1 | contig 21571 bp, 35 predicted proteins | sample DEB19_08_DNA_FD_184531 | JGI IMG/M metagenome (GOLD analysis project Ga0208784, IMG submission 184531) | Aqueous microbial communities from the Delaware River and Bay under freshwater to marine salinity gradient to study organic matter... | ecosystem: Environmental > Aquatic > Marine > Coastal ... | reverse complement strand
AGGTGGAGGTGGAGGATATTCCAATAGTAACTGCTCTGGCGGCGGTGGAGGTGGAGGATCAGGCATCATTACTGGTTCTTGGACAAATACATCATCGCAAAATGGTTTGACTGGAACTGGCGGTGGAAGACCAGCGGTGAACACTGGTGATGAAAATTATGTTCCTGGATACGGGGGCAGTTCCCAGAATGGATTAGTTGTCCTTATCTTTGAATGACTTGACGCCAGACCCAAGACCCCCTATAATATGTGGGTAATCAAGAAAACCACCCGATGAGCACCGCACAAGAATCTGTTCTGGGCATTGTGATTGATGTTTGCACTCGCACCTTCCTTCTGATCAGCAATGAAGGTAATGAGAAACTGGTTGAGTGCGAAACAGTTCAAGAGTTTATGAATGTCCTGGAAGTTGTGACTGCAAATCTTGAACCTGATCAGATTGAGTATGCTGACCTTGCCATTTGCGAAGATTGATGATATAATATAAATATCCGAAACAACTGAGATGGAAGTTTTCACAGTGGATGAGTTTCAAGAACGTTTCGACGAACTTGTAGAGAGAGTTGAGAACGGAGAGCAAATAGGTATTGTAGATGAGCGCGGGAGAGCAGCAGTTATGATTCCCGCAGATGATGACTTGATACGAATACACACTGAGTTAAACAACGAAGCACCCTGATCTAAGGGTTTTTTGCGAGTGAGACTTGGTAGTCAGAGGAGTCTTATAAACTCTTTCCGCCAGATTAGCGGCTTTGACCTGGTTCGAATCCAGGCACTCGTATCGTGCAGGTTTACCAATCTGGTGAATGGACCGTTCTCATAAAGCGGCGAAGGCGAGTTCAATCCTCGCAACCTGCACTTGACCATAAAGACTCTTCGAGTTATAATGGTCTCATTGCCCGTGTAGCCCAGCGGAAGAGGCAGAACACTTAAAATGTTCCAAGCGGTGGTTCGAATCCACTCACGGGTATTAAAAGGTAAATATATATAAATAATGTTAAGTGTACCTTTACCGTAATGGGAAAACCAAGAGCATATACAGATGAGCAATTTATTGAAGCAGTGAAAACTTCTTTAAGTTATAGACAAGTTTTGTCTAAACTTGGATTAAAAGAAGCTGGCGGTAACTATACTGTGATGAAGCAAAGAATACAAAATATGGGGTTAGATACTTCTCATATGACTGGTCAAGGTCATTTGAAAGGAAAAACACACAATTGGAACAAAAAACCAATAGAAACTCTTTTAGTTGATGATAGGCAATATACTTATCCATCACATAAACTCAAAAATCGTTTATTAGCAGAAGGTCTCAAACAACATAAGTGTGAGTGCTGTGGTATAACTGAATGGAATGGGCAACCAGCACCGATTGAACTTGACCACATAAACGGCAATCATCACGATAATCGTTTAGAAAATCTTCGTATCTTGTGCCCTAACTGCCACGCACAAACTGATACTTATAGGGGTAAGAATAAAAAATAAATAAGAGATATGGGAAAATCCCTATGTCTTATCGTATTGATTACGCATATTGCTGGTATAATGATGGCAGTATGATTGTAAAAATGTACTTCATCAATCATATTCCATTTACATTTGATGAACTACCAGATGGTCACTTATACGATTTAGATCTTTGTAGCGCAGCAGACAAAAATCGTACATTTGAACCAGAAGATTTATATAAAAATTCTTTCTATCTCATCGATGAAGAAGCACATCCTTGCCTTTTTCCAGTTGAGTTAGAAAACCCAGAAGATATGCCAGAGGATGATGAAATTCATTATGATGGGGAGGATTTACTGGGATAAATAAAAGATAGAAATATTCCTGGTTAATATAATCCGATGCCTCTTAATAAGTTAGAGAATTTTATAAAGAATACAGAAGGTCGTATTCTTTATGTTAATCCTAATGACCTTGATGCTACTGATGGTGTTGAAAATCAAGGTAACTCATTAACAAAGCCTTTTAAAACGATTCAAAGAGCACTGATTGAGTCGGCAAGATTCTCATATCTGAGAGGAAATGATAATGATATTACAGAAAAAACCACAATTCTTCTGTTTCCTGGTGAGCACTTAGTTGATAATAGACCTGGTTATGCAATTAAAGATAATGGTGGCGTTGCAACAGCAGTAACTCCTGGCGGAACGGAGATGTTCGCTGGTGCAGAACTATCATTAACATTAAACAGTAATTTTGACTTAACGCAGGAAGATAATATTCTCTATAAGTTCAATAGTATCAATGGTGGTGCTGTTGTACCAAGAGGAACATCAATTGTTGGTCTTGACCTGAGAAAGACCAAAATCCGCCCAAAATATGTTCCAAACCCAACAGATCCTGATGCACCAACAAGTGCTATTTTCAGAATTACAGGTGCTTGCTATTTCTGGCAATTCTCTGTTTTTGATGGTAATGAACTGGGACTTGTTTATACAGATCCACAGGATTTTTCTGAAAACAATCAATCAAGACCCACATTTTCACACCATAAACTAACTGTATTTGAGTATGCAGATGGTGTTAATATTCCAAGTGGATATGGCATCACTGACCTTGATATGTATTACAGCAAGGTCAGCAATGCATTCAACAGAGCATCTGGCAGAGAAATTGATCAGAAGTATCCAGCAGAAGCAAATTCCTTTGCAAAGCAGAGACCTGAATGGGAAATTGTTGGAGCATTTGCCGCAGATCCTATTCAAATTTCAACAATTATTTCTGGTGATGGTGCTTCCCCAGGTACAACCGTAACGGTTACGACTCAGACTCCACACGGTTTAACCGCAGGAACTCCAATTAAAATTCGTGGAATTAATGTAAATGATTATAATATTTCAACAAAAGTTGCACAAGTCATTAGTGAAAACATTTTCACATATTTTCTTTCCAATGTAAGAGCAAACCTCCCTGCTGGACCTGCTGCTGGTCTTGCTCCTGGTCCAACAGGTGCAGTTATCATTGAAACTGATACTGTTTCTGGCGCATCTCCATATATCTTTAACTGTTCATTGAGATCAGTTTGGGGTATGCAGGGTATGCACGCCGATGGTAGTAAAGCGGCTGGTTTCCGTTCGATGGTTGTTGCCCAATATACTGCAATCTCTCTACAAAAAGATGACCGTGCGTTTGTAAAATATAATCCATCAAATAGAACTTATGATAGTATTGGTATCACAAAGGTAACTGGTGAGGCTCTTTCTTCTGGATCATCATCCACCAATCAGGCATTTGTCTATCACCTAGATCCAGATGCAATTTATAGAAATGGGTGGGAAACTACTCACATTAAATTTACTAACGATGCGTTTATTCAAATCGTTTCAGTGTTTGCGATTGGATTTACCCGCCACTTCGAAGCACAAAGTGGTGGTGATGGATCTATTACAAACTCAAACTCCAACTTTGGACAGATCTCACTATCTGCGGATGGATTTAAAGCAGCTGCTTTCGACAAAGATAATAAAGGATACATAACATCAATTGTTGCTCCAAGAGCAATTGTAAGCGAAGATTCTACAATTGAATGGGTACAATTTGACGTTACAAAGACAAAATCTGTCGGAATTAATAACCAACTTTATTTACTAGGATATACAAATCAAGATATTGCTCCACCAGTTATCTCACAAGGTTATAGAATTGGTGCAAGAGTAAATGATAAAGTTTATGTTGACAGCAATAATAATTTTGCTGAAATTTTGATGACCAATGGTCCAATAGTTCCACCTGCAACTTCGGTTTCTGGATCATCAAGTTCTGCAAAAGTTTATACTGTATCATTAGAAAATAATAACAATGGAACAGTTTACAATATTCCTGCTGGACACCTACTCAGAAATGGAGAATCAATAAGAATTTTCAGTGAAACTGGTGATCTTCCAGAAGGTATTGAAGAAAATGTTTTATATTATGCAATAACATCTGAGAAGAAAACTTCTCTGGGTGCAACTCAAATTCAAATTGCATCTTCTAGAACTAATGCGTCTGCTCAGACTCCATTAGCAATCACAAGTTTTGGTGGATCTCAACTCAGGATCGAAAGTAGAGTTTGTGATAAAGAAGCAGGTGAATTAGGTCACCCTATTCAATGGGATCCAAATCAAAATCAATGGTTTGTTCACACAGATGCAAATAGTCAATTATATCAGTATATCAATACACTTACAATTCCTGAAACTGAAATTTCTTATGTTCTAAGAAAGGAAGATGATAGAAGTTTAGACGAAAAAATCTACAAACTTCGCTATGTTGTTCCCAAAGAATTGGTTAATGGTAGAGCTCCTAGTGAAGGATTTATTATTCAAGATTCAAGTTCTACAAGCGTTAGAGAAAATTCTGATTTCACATTAACTCAAATTAGTAGATCAGATTACGACTACAACCGTAATCCCAAATTCATTTCAACTTGTTCTTACAACTCTGGAACTGAAATTGTTACAGTAAGATCAGACTCTACCCATAATTTAAAAGTTGGTGACAAAATTATTGTTACCAACGTTGTAAGTACTACTAATGCTGACGCAACTAATAACATCGGTTTTAATGGAACATTTACTGTAAGTTCCATTACAAACGATAAAACTTTCACATATAGTGCAACAGACGTATTCGGTACACTTCATAATCCAGGAACTTTTGCAGGAAATACTAATGTAAGAACAAAAGATCTACCTAGATTTGCTAGAAATGATCTCCTCGACAATTTCTATGTTTATAGAGCAGAAGTTGTTACTCCTTACATTTACAATGTTCAAGATGGTGTTTATTATCTCTATGTTTTAAATTCTGGAAATGCTGTATCGGTAGAATTTACAGACTCTAAGTACTCACAAAAAGTAACTGATTTATATCCACAGCAAGATAGAGATAATTATAATGATAATCCACCAGCAGCAAAAACTTTTGCAAAGAGGTTCCCACTCGGAGACGTTTCAACTAATGATCTCAAGAGAAGTTTAACCAGAGAAAGTGTTGATAAATTCTATAATTCTTTCTCCCATGGTAAGAAGATTACTTCTGTCTCCGATAGTGTAACGTCTGCAACCCTAACTTTTGATAGTGAGCATCAATTAGCAGGAATAAGACAATATACAACTCTAAATGGTGGATCTGGTCATACAAATGGAACATATTATAATGTAAGATTGTTCAATAGTTCTGCCGCTCCTTCATCTGCGGTTTGGGATGGTGCAACAGCGAATGTAACCGTAAGTGGTGGATCAGTAACCGCAGCAACAATTGTTGAAGGTGGATCTGGATACACCAATGGTGAACAACTTTACTTTGATAGCAGTGTTATTGGTGGAACTCCTCAGGCGAATGTTGTTATTAATACTGCTGGAATTTCAACTGCAACTGGAAACTATGTTCAAGTTACAGGAGTTGGAACAGTTACAGATGGATATTTCAGAATCACCGATACTTCAAATAAAAATGCAATCTCTATTGCAAAAACTGCTGGCGACCCAACAATTGTAGCAAATCAATATGCAATTAATCTTGGTCCAGCAGTAACAATTGAGCAAACTGCATATAGCAGTGTTACTGGAATTGCAACATATCAGTCTCTAAGTTCACCTCATGGATTACTTGCTGGCAATTCATTCAGAATTTTAGATAGCAGCAACAATAATCTTGGTGATTATATTGTTAATAACGTTAATACTCCAAATGAGTTTACTGTTAAAGTTTCCAGTTCGCTTTCAACAGCAAGATGGGCTCTAAAACACGGTATGTCTGCAAACAGTGCAAGTGCAGACAATCTTGGAGAAAATCTTGGTGTAAGATCTATTGGTATCTTTGAAAATGAACTTTTAATTCTGGGTCAAAATATTACCACAGAAGAACAATTTATTGTTGATCTCCCTGGTGCTGGAATCGGAACAATGTCGAGATTCCCACTTGGTTCTTATATTCAAATTGATAATGAAATTATGAGAGTTAAGAATAGCTCTCTAACTGGTGCAGGATCAAATCAGATTCAAGTTATTCGTGGTTCAATGGGAACCATTATCGAACCACATCCTAATGGTTCTCTGATTAAAAAAATTAAACTAACTCCTGTTGAATTCCGCAGACATTCAATTATTCGTGCATCTGGTCATACCTTTGAATATCTTGGTTATGGTCCTGGTAACTACTCAACTGGTTTACCACAAGTCCAAGTTAAGACTCTCAGTGAGAAGGAAGATTATCTTGCATCTGCACAAGAAACTTCTTGCGGATCTGTTCTATACACTGGTATGAACAGTGATGGAGATTTCTATATTGGAAACGTCAAGTATTCTGCACAATCTGGTGAACAAACAACATTTGATGTACCAACACCAACAATTACTGGTGAAGATCCAAATAGATTAAGTGTTGTATTTGATGAAGTTATTGTTAAGGAAAGAATTCTGATTGAAGGTGGAAACTCTGGTCAAATTCTTTCACAATTTGATGGTCCTGTGACCTTCAATGGTGAGGTTAGAATGACCAGACCATTGATTCTTAACAATAATCTCAGAGTTTCTGGTACTGTTGAAGTTAAAGATGAAACTGAGTCAGTAAGTTGCACAAGCGGTGCTCTCAGAGTTGCTGGTGGTGCTGGAATCTCGAAGAGACTCAATGTTTGTGGAGATGTTAAGTTCTTCTCGACGACAGAATCGACATCATTAACTTCCGGAGCACTTGTTGTTTCTGGTGGAGTTGGAATTGGTAGCACAGTAAATGTTGGTGCTGATATATTCCTCGTTAATGATGGAAGAAAAGTAGTATTTGGTTCTACACAACAACTTGAAGTATATACTGATGGAACATCTAGTTATATTAAAGAAAGTGGAACTGGATCACTTCAAATTCTGACAAGTGAATTACAAGTCAAAAATACCTCTGGTAGTGAAAACTTTATTTCTGCAACTGAAAACGGACCAGTTGATCTATATCATGATAATGTACTAAGACTTCAAACGACATCTAGTGGCATCACCGTTAGTGGTGGAATTGTAGGAAATACCCTGACAATATCTGGATCAGCGAGTGTCGGACCTCTGACAGTTAATGGTAATATTGAAGCAACTGGTGATATTAGTGCATTTGTTTCCGATGATAGACTGAAAACTGATAAAGTTATTATTAGTGATGCACTCGAAAAAGTTTGTTCTCTAAGTGGATTTACTTATAAGTTTAATGAAACTGCTGGAAAACTTGGACTTGATATGAATGAAACCCATGTTGGGGTTTCTGCACAAGAAGTTCAAGCAGTTCTTCCAGAGGTAACTGCACCTGCTCCAATTAGTAATGAATACATTACAGTTAAGTATGATAAGTTAGTTCCACTGCTAATCGAGGCAATCAAAGATCTGAAAAAAGAAATTGAAGAATTGAAATCCAGCAAATAAATAAAAATAAAAGTATCAGATGACATTACAGGGTTCTGGCACTATAAGATTTTCTGAAATATCTAATGAATTTGGTTTACCACCAGGAAAAAATATAGGGGCATATAGAGTTAGTGAAAGTTTTAGTGGTCTTGTAAATATGCCCCTGGATACTGGCATACCACAATCCGGTAGAATTAATTTTAGTGATTTTTATAATAAAAAACTTAATATGGTTGTTGATTGTTACAGTCAAAGTGGAACAATTCAACAAGCATTTCATTTTGATACCTATCAAGCCCTAAACACTGGACTACGTGATTGTTGGTTTAGAGTTGATAATCCATCACAAAATGAATCAGACGTATATTTAACTTCTTTTGGTTCAGGTGTTGCATTAGTTCCAATAAGAATTAGGGTTTTGTGGGAATCGCCAGTTGGACGTTCCTTTTCAAGAATAACAATTCAACAAGGTGCAGCAGCTGGTGTTCCATCTGTAAGTGACATTGTTATTGATTTTACAACCAGTATAGACATAACTGTAAATGCATATATCAGTAGCACACCGTTAAGAGTTACTTTTACTGGTTTAGCACGAGATATCAGATATCTAGATATGGGTAACGAGAGCACTTCATTAGAAGTTTCTCGTGCTTTTGGATCTGTCTCAGGAATTCCAAGTCTTGCAAAAGGATTGGCTTTAAGAGATAGTAATGGAGATGATTCAAATACTAGAATTACAATTGGAACAGCGACACCAGTAAGTGGTAATAATACAAGAGTATCTAATGCTCCTTTATATCCATTTAAGGCAAATCCATTAAGTTTTTCTGGCGACTTTGCGACAGGTGGTTGGATAGCAAGATATGCAGTTACTCCGATAAATGTATGGGATACATCAAATAATTATAGTGTAATCAGTGTTAATAATGGTAGCGGAGGTGTATATATTTGGGTCTACACAATTTCTATCCCAGGAGATGGAAATTACAGAATTAGAGCAGTTGCTGACGATGGAGCTACGATACAGTTTCTACCGAGTAGTCTTCAATTCACCGCTGGATTTGCTGGATCTGAATATGATCAAACTGTATTCCTAAGAGGTGGAACTTATCAAATAAGAGTCACATATGACCAATGTACAACTTGTGGTCCAATAAAAACAACAGATCCTATTGGAAACCCAACTTATTTTGCTATGACCATCGATGCGTCAACAGCAGCACCAGTTGATATATCAAGTGCTATTAATAAGTGTGGTCTTAAATCAAGATACAATAATCTTCCTAATTCAACCAGAGTTATTGGTGGATTTAGAGGAAAACCATCCTCTACATCAGGTACAAAAGTCTGGGCAGATGCAAATAATACAATTTACAATGGATCACAAAGAAATGGAACTAATACAGCAGCATTCAGAACAGGAATTTGGGATCCTGGAACAGAACTAATAGTTAATGTTGGACCATCTGGAAAAATATATGGATATGGTGGCAGAGGTGGAGATGGTGGTGGAGCAACCGCAGGATCAACTGCTGGGGAACAAGCTGGTGCTGCATTCTCAGCACAAACTAGTTGTGTTCTTAGAAATTATGGATTGATTTATCAAGGTTATGGTGGTGGAGGTGGTGGAAATGGAGCATCATTTACCACACAAATATGTACATCTAGAGTTGTTGGTTCTGGAAGAAATAGAAGAACAGTAACAACTTGCGTAAACTACGCTAACTTCTCAGGAGGTGGCGGCGGTGGCGGAGGAACTGGTCTTCCTTTTGGGCAAGGTGGTGACGCTGGTAGAGGTGGATATGGTCCAGAAGGAAGAGATGGATCATCTGGATCACCAGGATCTAATTTATCTTCTGGTGGTGCTGGGGGCGCTGGTGGAAGCAGAGCAGGATCTGGTGGTAAGGGTGGTATACTTAATAAATCATCTGGAAATCCTGGAAAAGACTCAGGAGCAAATGGAGCTGCTATTACTTCTGCGCCAGGTGTAACCGTAACTGTTCAAAATTATGGAACTATTACTGGAAGAACTTTGACAAATATCAATACAGATTTGTTTGATTAATAATTAAACATTTACCAGAAAGATAAATAACTAGAAAATCCACATAAGATGGCGAATATTAGGAAGGCGTTTAATTTTCGTAATGGTGTTCAGGTTGATGATGACAATCTAATTGTAAGTCCCACAGGATTAGTTGGAATTGGAACAACTGTTCCAACAGAACTCTTGGATGTCAGGGGAACTGCCAAAGTAGTTGGATTAGTAACAGCATCCCAAGTATATACGCCAGCATTAACTGCCGTTAATGCCACTATCAACAATCTCACTCTAAGTAGTTCTCTGGTTGGTGGTGGAGTTTCAATCAGAAATGGAATAATTACAGCATCATCTTTAAGTGGAGTTGTTACATATTATGGTGATGGTGGAAGACTATCAAACCTTCCAACTTCACAATGGTTAGATGTTGATGTTGGATTAGGATTTACAAGCATATATGCTCAGGGGTTTGTTGGAGTATCGACCAACGATCCAAGATATGCTCTTCAAGTTGGTGGGTCTTTGGCACCTGTTGGTGGATATGACATAGTTGTTGGTGTCGATGCCTTAGGAAACATTTATGCGACTGGTATTATTACCGCAGGTCAATTTTCTGGAATTGGAAGTAATTTAACACTATTAAACGCTAACAATATTTCTTCTGGCACAATTAGCACAGATAGAATTCCACAATTACCAAATTCCAAACTACCCTCTAATATTAATGTAAGTGGGGTTATTACAGCATCTAGTGGGTTCTCGGGCAATCTGACTGGAAATGTTATTGGTATTGCAACAACTGCACGAGATTTGACATCAAATGCAATAGTGAGCATTGAAAGTGTTTCAAGTAATTATGCAAATTTTGGAATATCAACCGTAACAACCAGATTAAATGTAGTTGGATCTACGGGTATTGGAACAAATGGAACACCACAGAGTGACCTTCATATATCAAAGTCTGGAATATCTTCCATTCAAATTTCATCAAATAATTCCGAATCTTATCTGACTTTAAGTAGAGGACTTAATCAGACTCTGAATGCTGGTTCCATCAAATATGGGAATCAGATAGGCATTTATCCATATAGTAATACAAATTCATTTGATATTATAAACTATGACTTAGGAAATGTAAACAGTTATATTCATCTTGGAGTATCGACTGGAATCGGAACGGGATCATTTAATTGGATTTATGGAAAAGATCCTATAAGTCCACTAATGTCCCTTACATACCAAGGAAATCTTGGATTGGGAAATACTGCACCAACAGTTAAACTTGATGTTGTTGGAAATGCATCAATATCTGGAAATCTGAACGTTCTCAGCGATGTTTCAATAGGATCGAGTGTTACGGTTGCAAATCTATATGTAACCAATACAGCATCAATTCCTGGAATTACAGCAGGAGGAACAGGTATTGCCACTGGCGTTTACGTAACTAGCGGTGTTTCGACAGTTTATGATTTAGAAGTTACTGGTCCACTAGTTTATCTACCTTTGGGTTCTTCAATAGGTATTGGTACAACTCAACCATCTGGAAACATTCAAGTTGGTTTGTTAGACGCATCAGTCATAATTGAAGATATTGGTATTGGTATTGGAACTACATCCATACTTCCTGCTATTGGATTAGATGCAAGATCATCAATTGCACTATTTGAGTCAATTGGAGTAGGAACAGTATTCCCTGGTTGTGCAGTTGATTTTTCACTTGCTGGCGTTGGTGTTAACACTTCTGGAAGATTTGTCAGAGTTCCAGTTGTTACTAACGCAACAAAAACAACAATCAATGCAGAAATAGATGATGTAGATGTTCAGGGAGGAATTGTTTTCAATTCTTCAACAAATAACTTTGAAGGATTTGTTGGTGCTGGAAGTAGTTGGGTAAATCTTGGTATCCAAACATCAGTAATAAATTCAAATCAGATCAACAACTCTGGAATTGTAACTACTGGACAACTTAGAGTTGGAACAGGTGTAACAGTTAATTCAGGAGTTGTGACTGCTACAAATGGATTTACAAGTGGAATTGGAACAGCAGTTCAAATTACAACTGTCGGAAATCAACTGGTCTTTACAGTTCCTGGTGTGGGAACAACTTCTCTTACACTTTACTAACACTTGACAAAGATCTAGAATACCGCTAGAATCGCTTTGCTGCCGTTGAAGATGATAATATAAGATGATTGAATCCGGACCAGAAAGAATAGAAATATTCCCAATTACAATATTCAAGTCGAGAATTAAAGATAATTTGGAACTTAAAAATCTTCTTACTAGTAAGATCTTAATAAGTTCCAATCATCTCAATATTCCAAAAGAATGGTCAACCAACAAGATTAAAACTTCTTTTGATGGTGAACCAGAAGGATTTGAATTATTTTCTGATGATTCACCATACTTAAAGATGTTGACTCGAAGATATAATGATTGTATGCAATATGTCTTTGATCGAGATTTTTCATTCAGTATTAATAAAATCTGGTATAACGTATATACTGATGGAGAATATCAAGAAGAACACGATCATATAGGTAATCCATTTAATCATAGTCATTTTTCTTGTATTCACTTTTTGTCTTTCGATAAAGAACAACACAGTCCACCAGAATTCAAAGATCCACTAGCACAATTAAGAAATTTAAGTGTCGAGTTTGAATCAAATAGGTGGGGAGAAATTTATGTTCCAAAGGTAGAAGAAGGAGATTTACTAATGTTTCCTTCTTATTTGGTTCATCGAGTTTTACCTTGTAAGAAAACAGATTATCCAAGAATTACTATATCATTTAATATAAAAGTTTTATCATATGGAAATGATTGATATCAAAGATGAGTTTCTCGTCAAAGAAGACGTTGATGCTGTTACTTTTTATTGTGAAAATGCATCATATGTTTATGGTGAAACTGATGGATATGATTTACCACCAACAGGAATGACTCACGAGATTGAGAAACGTAGTTCGATTTACAAACTGTTTGAATCAAAGACTAAACCATTGGTCAATGATAATCTTTTCTTATATCGAATGTATATTAACTGCTTTGCACCATCAGAGCAACCATATTTTCATACGGATGGTGATCCTGGTGATATAACGTTTCTGTATTATGTAAATAAAACCTGGAATTATCAGGAAGGTGGTGAAACTCAATTCATTGTTAATAAGGAAATCTATGGAGTGACACCGATCCCGAATCGTGTGGTATACTTTGATGCTAGCATACTTCACCGTGCCACTGCTTTCAGAAATCGACACAGATTTACGATCGCAATCAAATACGGAGTTTGAGGTAGACAGTTTCAAAACCGTCCACTGGGTCGCACCAGAGGCGGTTTTCTGCTATAATAGTCCTATACGCGATGAGACCTGTGATTCAACTCCGACCTCACCAGCAACGTGCTCTGGATGCCCTTGCTAAGTACCTGCGTGGTCAAGTGATTATTCCTACTGGCGGTGGTAAAACCAACGTCGCAATCTTTGATGCAATGCGTGAGTTTCTGAAAGATATTCCTCAGACTATTGTTGTAGTTGCTCCTCGCATTTTGCTTGCTGAGCAACTGTCTTGTGAGTTCTTGGAGTTTATCACCAATGCTCGCGTGCTGCACGTTCACAGTGGTGAGACTCATCATTTCAGCAACACTCGCCCTAACATGATTCGTTCTTGGGTAGAGTCAACTCCTGGTCACAAACTGATCTTCACCACCTATAACTCTCTGCAACGCCTGCAACAGGCAGATATTCACGTTGATACCATTTACTTTGATGAAGCGCACAATTCAGTTCAGCGTAACTTTTTTCCAGCAACCGAGCACTTTGCTTCTGCTGCTGACCGCTGCTACTTCTTCACTGCTACTCCTAAGCATTCTGCTACTATTTCCAAACCTGGCATGAATGATGCTGCTGTGTATGGCAACGTCATTTGCAATGTTCCTGCCCCCGAACTGGTAGAAGGTGGTTTCATTGTTCCTCCTAAGGTTGTGGTGCAGCAGTTTGAGATGCTGAGCAAGGGTCAAATCGTTGCTGATGTTGACTGTGAGAATATGATTCAGACTATCGATGCTCAGGAGGTTGGGAAGGTTCTGATCTGTGCAAAGGCAACCAAGCAGATTCAGAATCTGGTTTCTCAGACTGATTTCTGCAAGCAACTGGAAGATCGTGGTTTTTCTTGGATGTACATCACTTCCAAGACTGGTGCAATCATTGACGGTCAAAAGGTCAACCGTGAGGTGTTCTTTGACACTCTGAGTGCTTGGGGTAAGGATGACTCTAAGAAGTTCGTGGTTCTTCACCACAGCATTCTTTCTGAGGGTATCAATGTTTCTGGTCTGGAAGCAGTTCTCTTTATGCGTTCGATGGATTATATCGGTGTATCTCAGACCATCGGTCGGGTGATCCGCCTTCACCAGAGCGACGCAGAGGCGCTCAGGAGCGGCGCTATTGCGCCTGGAAACCTTTCCCAGTATACTAAGTCCTTTGGGTTAGTGTGCATCCCTGTGTACTCTTCTGTGGGCATCAGCACCGCTAAGAAGGTGCAAGCGGTGGTAGACACCGTGTTCAATCAAGGTCAACCTGCCATTTCTATTGTTAAGCGATAGTTTTGAGTAGTTCCATATAAATAACTCAAAACTATTAACTATGGGACGACCTAAGACTGGTTCATTTTCAAGAGAAAACTCAAAAGAATACCGAAAGCAGTTAAGACAAGAAGCAGTAGATTATTTAGGTGGCAAATGTTCTATGTGCGAATCAGTAGAAGATTTGCAGTTTGACCATATTAATGTCGCTGATAGTGAGGAAGACAGAAAACTTCGAAGAAATGGGAAAAGGTCTGGTGCAAGAAAAATATCTTCTTTGTGGCAGTTGAAAAATAATCACAAAGATGTTAGACTTCTTTGTATAGAGTGCCATAAAAAATGGAGTTGTGCTCAAAGATCTGCTGCATATTCCTTACTAGCATCATTACCTATTGAACAACAAATCAAGTTAACGAATGAGCATCTTTAATAAACTTTATCAGGGTGAATGTATTGAGATTATGTCCACACTTCCTGATGGTTGTGTGGATATGGTCTTTGCAGATCTTCCTTATGGTTCAACACAGAATGAGTGGGACTGTCCAATTCCCTTTGATCAACTATGGGAACAGTATCATCGTGTCGTAAAGGAAAATGGTGCGATTGTACTGACTGCTCAACCACCCTTTGATAAGGTGCTTGCTTGTTCCAACCTGAAATACTTCAAGTATGAGTGGATTTGGGAAAAGAACAAGGCAACTGGTCATCTAAATGCGAAGAAAATGCCTATGAAAGCACACGAAAATGTGCTGGTTTTCTATCGCAAGTTGCCAACATACAATCCCCAAATGACACAAGGGCATAAACCGATGAACGCGGTGCTGCCGAAGGACCAGTTGCCCCCTCCCGACAGAAAACGCAATTATAATCACGTTGAGAAGCGACTGGGCAATCCTGGTGGTTCAACTACAAGATATCCCCGTGATGTGCTGCAATTTCCTGTCATTAACAACGATGATCCCTTGAAGTTTCATCCAACACAGAAACCTGTGCCTCTAATTGAGTATTTTATCAAGACATACAGCAATGAAGGTGATACTATCCTAGATAACTGTATGGGTTCAGGATCAACAATCATTGCCTGCAAGAATATTAACCGCCAATACATTGGAATTGAGAACGATCCAGAGTATTTTGAAAAAGCACGGGAGTGGGTGGAATCCTACGATAAAATCGACCCCTTTGTGACAGATGAAGAAGTGGCACAGTCCACTTTGAATCCGTTGCTCTCTGCATTAAAATAACTAGGTAATCAGGAGAAATCCAATGCGCTGCAAAGTTCAACTCTTCGTCGCTGGCAAGGTCTTTGATGAGATTGTTGAAGCAAAAGATTATAATGATGCCAAGCGTACTGCCATTGCTCGCAATCCAAGTGCAAAAGTGATTGGTGTTACTGCTGTATTCGGATGACTGAAAAGTTTCTTAAACCATTTATCCCACGTCCTGGTGTTCTTGATCCTAAACCAGGAGATCCTCAGGGTTATGTAACTAAGGATGGAATGTGGGCTGCTGTTCCATTCGGTAAAAAGTTTGTGATCATACATAATGCTCAGCAGGTTCACGTTGCTAATAACTATAAAGCAGCAAGAACTTACATTTCAAAAGAAATGAAATCTGCTAAAAAAGCAAAAGGACCATTGGACTCGTTCCTATGAAACTCTTACCCATTCTCTTTCTACCATTTCTTTCTCTACCTGCACAAGCGATTACTTGGGATCAGTTCTGGGCACCATTCACCTATGATCGCCCATATTATTATAGAACTTATGATTACATCCCAATGTGTAGGGAGCGTATTGTTCACGAAGAATATGTGCCAGCAACTCGGTGGAGATCTGGTTATGTCAGGAGATGGACAGAGGTTGTCAGGGTTCCCTGCGACAACTATTAAATAGTACAACTGCGACACACAGAATGGACAAAGTAGAAAAACGCAATCGTGCTCTTGGATTGTTTGTTGAAAGCGTTCTAAAACCAGATCACGAACTGCGACAGTGTGCTCACAATCAAAAATGTTACAATGAACTCCTTGAATGGAGACAAGAAGTGCTAGATTACCTAAACTCACGTAGAAAAGAAGAGTTTGGACAATGAATTCTTATTACATATGGTTTGTATTATTTGCAGTGGTAGTGTATTTCATCGCAACTGATGAAAGCATTGCCGCTGCTTTTTATTATGTCACAAAGTTAGCAAAGTATAACTTTGTGAAGATGAAATGGTGGTTATTGAATAATCCCAGAAATCCTGTGGTAAAATATCTAATGTGGCGGCGATCCATCAAACTTGCAAAGGAAATGATGGATGAACTTAAAAATAAATAAACCATACCAGGAGTAACGTATGCTTTCTACACAATATCGCCTTCGTCTTGAAGCAATCTGTGACAAGATTGTAAAGCACGAAGAGGTGAGTTTGGAAGATATGATTTGGGCAGAAAAACTTGCAAAATCAAATCGTTCTGCCGCCACTATACTTCGTCAGGCAAGAAGAAAAGCAGAAAATCCTGATATGCAAGATGGTGACCTGGATGATTTTTTGAATCAACTTGATATTGGTGGTTTTGGAAATGAAAGATTTGGTAAGCGTGGTTTTGATAGTGTAGATGAAATGATCGACTGGTGGACAGAAGACAAACCAGAAGATTGGAGGCAACGCGATTGACCTACGAAGAGTTTGTAAATAAAAGTCCTGAGCATTATATGGATATGGTGCGCCTGATTGATATCAAACTCAAATATCGTATGGAATTTACAGAAGAAGAAAAGGAAATAAAAGATCACATTATGGAATTTCAACATCAAACTAAAATAAATGAGTTGAGAGACAAGTTTGAAAAGTGCCTGGACATTGACAATACACCCTAGATACCCTATAATACCCACATAAACATCTTTCATTATGGACTACAAACCTTATAGTATGGAGTGGAGTCGCAGGCGTTACCTTGCCGAAGCAATCCAAAAATATTTTGATACTGATTCTACGGTAGATACTATCTTGGATGATATTGTTGGTGTTCTTGAAGAGAATGCAGAACATCACAAGAATCGTGCTGAAAGGTTTCAAGAAGTTATTGATGGTTTAAAATCTCTTCCTTATTGATGGCACTCTCTGAAAAGGATAAAATCTATTACAATGTTTGGTGTTGTGCATATCGCAGAAGATATGAAGCAAAGATAAAAGAAGATTGGGAAAGATATATTGGAGAACATCAAACTCTGTTGATGTGTCTTAAAATAGCAAAGTGGACAGTTTTTGACACGGAAAAACCGCATTATTTAAAATGAAACTCATTAACTTTAAGCATCGTGAAGACTTTGGGCACGAATGGTATGTTCAAATCCTGAACATCAATAACTGGTCACTACTTCAAGTATCAGTCAGTTGGAACGATTACCCATCTTGGCCTTATATTCAGATAAAATCTGGAAGTGGTAGTACACTTTCTCTACTGTTCTGGGCATATAAGTTTGGGATGGATGTAGATATTCTTTCCCGTACTTGGAGATGGGATTACTTGGAGGAAATTGATGAGCAAGAAACTGAACTGGTTTGAGTATTATTTCGGTCACTGCTTTCAAACAGGGTGGCGTGAGATGTGGAATAACTTTAAGATGTGGCGTGATCTGATCAGTGGAAACTATGAGAACTATGCTCTTTTATCAGATGATGATCCTTATGAAGAGTGTTATCAATGGTTTTGGACAAGTATTAACCTAGATGAAACTTATCCAAAAGAGTTTCTTGAACATCTGATGGAAATGTGTGATCGCATTGATCGTGGTGAAGAGAAACTCATTCCATTGTCAGAAGACTTCTTTGATGAATTGAAAGACCTTATAGGGGACACTTCTGAAACTGGCACAACAGATACCACAGAAGACTCCTGATACTCTATAATACTTTTATAAGCAACAAACCAATGACTTACAAGGCAACCCTCAAGATTCAGTTTGATACTGAATGGACTTCTACTCATTACAGCAGTGGTTTTGATGATATAATGCTCCCCGAAGAGCATTATACCTTTGAGGTTCCTGCTGAAGACCTTAACACTTATCAATTGTTTAACTTTTTCGCAACCGTTGCCCGTGCAATGGGTCACGATGACCTCAATATTATGAAAGGTGCTTGTGGTCTCGCATTCGGTGAACACCGAAAAGAAGAAGATATGCGTAAGGTTGCTGATGAGTTCGAACTGACTTTGGGTGAAGACCTGAGGAAGAAGTTTGATGATATGCAACAAGCAGACGCAGAGTGGCAACGCCTTAAAAAAGGTCCTATGGGAACTGTCCTGACTGATGAGGAAGATGAAGAAACTACCTGATAAACTACAACTTGATATAATGTGGACGGTTGCCACCTCAACCAGTATAGAAACTGGTACACGACCCCACTATGGGTTTGCTCAGATGCTGTATAATGAACTTATGGACATTCAACCACAGGTGACCCTCAATGCGAAGAGTGACTGTAAAACCGAAGAGCAGTAAATCCAAGAACCGTCTTGCTAATATGATGGACAACAACGCCATTTGTATTGTAGAGCAAGACAAAGGTGATGGTATGCTGTTTCTCGCATCAGAGAACCAGAAATACTTCTTCTGGGTCAATGTAAGCAACGATTGTCATTGGGAAACTGAATGGGAAGTGCTATGAACTACCTTTGTTTTGTTGATGGTCTGCTAGAGTTTGCTAGTTCAGATCCTTCTTCTTTCGCACACTACCAGTTAGTGTATGCCGAAGAGCACAAGAATGCTAATGTTCAGTATCTCACTCTGACTGATGAAGAGTATGATGAAATGTTTCCTTATGAGGAGGATGAAGAATGAGCGGTGGACATTTTGGTAACTGCGGTTACGATTACTACAAGGTATCACAGTTTGCTGATGAACTTGAAGAAGAAATTCTCAAGAATGGTCAGAAACGTGAAGATAGTGGATACTATGGCGAAGAGTATTATCCTGCTTTTGAACCAGAAACTATCGAATATCTAAAAGAACAACTGCCAAAAATGAAAAAGATGGCAGAGATTATGAGGCATATTGATTACCTCTATAGTGGTGATCATGGTGAGGATAGTTTTATGGAACGTGTGAAAGAAGTGGAGGCAAAGTATGGTTGAAAAAGTAAAGTTTGTATCTGTCACTCGTGTGATTGATGACCGCAAAGGTATTCATTACCTTGATGCTATTGATGAGAATGGGTATCACTGGTATGCTGAAATGGATAACAAACAAGAGAAATGGTTAGTGTATACAAAAGTATGGACCAGAGACCCTCAAATGCCGTATGATATTTAAGGACATTTGAAGAACTGGCACAGGGATGCTCCAAATCCCCCCTGTGATGTCCTATAATGACTTCATAAGCAACCAACACCAAGAGGACAACCAAAATGGTTCCCGATAAATCTTCACAACATCTTGACTTTAATGACTGGTTGAGGCAGTGTCCTACTCAGTGGATTAAGAAAAGTTGTGATAATGAAGTCGCAACTTATGAGTTTATTTTTGATGATGTAGAAGAAGATGAAAATGTATGACTGACACCGAAAAGTTCCAACATCTAATCAAAGTTCTCAAAAAATACGCAGAACAACCAACTTGTTATAATCTAAATCCAGATTATGACTATCCATACCACAGTTGGGATATTTTTGAAGATGGTGCTGATTATGGTGAGATTACCTTTGCCCGCACACTTTTAGAATGTATTGAAGTAGATTATGAGTATCCTTGGAATGATGGAGGAAAATGACTGAAATTCAAAAAGTAAAAGCAGAAATCAAAATGCTTGAGAAGAAACTCTCATTCTTGGAGGAACTGGAAAAAACAAAATCACCAGTAGAAGAAGCATTCAAAAGAGTTTATGGTAGGTATCCTGTGACTGATATTGCCGATACTTGTTGGGATGGTTCAACTTGGACGAATTTTGAGCAGGGTTATAATGCTGCTTATGAAGAGAAAGTATCACAAGAACCAGAAGAAGAACCAGAAGAACTCAAAACTCTTCATCAATTATTTCATGAAACAGTATGGATTGTACCTGATTGTGATGAGTTTTGTGAAATTGTAAAAGAATGGATGTCTCAATACACTCATAATGTGATGACTGGAGAATACTTGAAAGGATATGAAGAATGTCTTACTGTTTTGGGAGAAAATTTGAAATGACGAAACAAGAACTCAAAGAACTTATCACCCCAGAGTTTCTTTCTACACTTCATAGTGCTGTGGAATGTTGTGGTTGGGATGTTGATGCGATGAGGGCAAAATGACTTATGAAGAGTTTTTAGATATTCCATTTAGTTCTCTCAAAGATATTGAAACTATCCTTATTTTGAAAGACAAACACAATATGGATATTACTAAACAAGAAGAAGATTTGTGTAGGCATATCAGTAAGTATTATGGAGAGCAAATCAAATCTTATGAACTCTTCAAGAACAAAGAAAAACTTGAACGACTTTTTAGAAAATGACTGAACAACGTAAACTATGTAAAGATTGTCTCCACTATGAGAAAAGTTGGTTGGGTCATCTTTTTAGGAACAACTCACTTGATAGATGTTACAATCCAATCATAACTGGTGATTTGGTGACTGGAGACAAAAAAAGTGAAAGATGTAAAGATGCTAGACAGTTTGAGATGCATTGTGGTAGAGATGGTAAGTATTTTGAGCAACTATGGGGGGATAAAAAATGACTGACTTTCAACCAACTCCACAAACACCAGAACAAGTAGATGAAGGTCTGCGTAATGCTTTTAGACAAGCAATCAAAGATGGTGTGATGGATGCTACTCCTTATCTTAAACAAATGAATTCCAATAAAGAAATTGAACTTCTAAAACAAGAAATCAAAGTGCTTGAAAAGAAACTCTCATTCCTTGAAGAACTGGAAAAAACAAAATCACCAGTAGAAGAAGCATATAATGAATGGTATGGTGAGTATCCTACAAATACTTGGCAAGGTGATGTAAATCGGTGGGATGCTTTTCAAGCAGGTTATAATGCTGCTTATGAAGAAAAGGTGAGTGAATGGGAACCAACACCACAAACACCAGAGCAAGTTGCTGATGGATTGAAAGAAGCATTCCGTGAAGCAGTCAAGCAAGGTGTGGTTTCATCTACCAAATCAAAAACACTCACAGACCTCATTTATCGTTGGTGGGAAGATGTATTCACAACTCATAGTGATTGGGATATGGAAACTTCTATTGAAGATTTGGTAGACCAAATTCAGTTGTGGTTGCCGAAAGAACACGATACTAACAGTTATAAATGGAATGAGTGTATCCGAACGATTAAGGAGAAACTACGATAATGCCATTCTTTCCAGACTGCTATGATGAGTGGGGTCTTTATAAGATTACTTACGATGGAGACCACAAAATGTATGAAATGCTGTTTGAGGGCACAGAAGAAGAGTGTCGTCAGTATGCTTACGATAACTACACAGACAAGGAGCAAACTGATATGTGTCTGATGGATTGGGAAGCGAGGGAGTGGGATGTATGACTGAACACAACTTACCAGAAAAAGATGATGCTCCCTGGTTAAACA
>Ga0208784_1000385_pt1 | contig 21743 bp, 11 predicted proteins | sample DEB19_08_DNA_FD_184531 | JGI IMG/M metagenome (GOLD analysis project Ga0208784, IMG submission 184531) | Aqueous microbial communities from the Delaware River and Bay under freshwater to marine salinity gradient to study organic matter... | ecosystem: Environmental > Aquatic > Marine > Coastal ... | reverse complement strand
TCCTTCACATCTTCCATATTCACTTTACCATCATTATTTACATCTAAGGATTTAGGTAGGTTAACAACTACTGGTTTTTGTTCAGTAGGAACTACCTCAGGTGTTTTTTCTTCTTGTTTTCCCACGAAAAAATTTCTAAGCCAACTTAACATTTGCTTTTCTCCTAAACATAACCTTTTTTCCTACGGGAGGTTCGCCCGTCAATCCTGCAACACCTGGGGTAGCTGCAGCATTATTAGCTGGGGCACCCGAAATATCTTCAGAATACTGTTTGAATGTGATTATTTTTCTGTTATTAAAAAAATTTTCAATTAGGTTAAGTTCTTCATTTAATTGAAAATCTAATCTTTCCATAAAAAGCATTTCTAAGTTTATAGGCTCTTTGCCCTGTTCATTGTATTCTCTTATTAAAGAATACGCAGCTGCCAGAGAAAGTAACTTTTTATTTTCTATAGGAACTTTCTCTATAATCTTTTTTATCCTAAATACTAATCTATGAAGTAATGTGTATGCTTCACGTTCTTCAGCAGTATTCAATGCGGACATAGGCTTAAGTTCTTTGCCTTTTTTATCAATTATTCCCATTTTGAATGCTGCAGTATTTTCAAATGGTGTCACCAATAGATTTAAAATTCTATATGCTATTAAATTATCTACGAATTGACCCATTAGATTTGCCTTAATACATTAGCTATTTTATTATCAATAGGAATATCTGCTTCTTTAATTTCTATTCCTTTTGATACAATTATTTCTAGAGGCATAAAATTTAAAAAAACTAAAAAAGTTTTAAGCTGTGACCAAAATTTCTTGTCTATTTTAAAAAATAGCATCTTGGTAGCAGCTTCTATACCAAACAGATTATATATTACTATGATATGATTTAAAATTAATCTTTCTTTCAAACCTTTCCCGGCAACATATTTTCTAAGTAACCGTTTAAGATACTTAAATCTTTTCATATCATCTAAAAATTCATCCATGCCCTTACAATTGGCATTGTCGTAATTTTTAATAGCATATAATAAAAAATTATCTTCAGTCAATTCAAATTTCATTACACTAAATTTATAACACCATTCGATATAGTTAATCCACCGGACACTTGACCATCTATTGCTCTGTTAAACGGATTATATAGATATCTATTATTGCCACCAACCAATGAATACGCCGTATTATAACTAGTTGAAGTGCCAGTATCATATATCTTACCACTAACAGAATTATTTATTAACCAAGTTTTAGCTTGAGCAGGAGTCATGGTAGGATAAGCTTCCAAAATACAAGCTAACATACCAACAACTTGGGGTGCTGCCATACTGGTACCAGAAATTTTCATTAAATTATAATTCGAATCAATTGGATGTTGTACAGCGGTATAACCATAATTATAAGCTATTTCATTTGTGCCACCATCATCTTTAGATGAGACACTCATAATATGAGTGCCTGGTGCGTATATATGTACCCCTGGTCCAGTCTCACTAGACGATAATCTTCTTTCCAAACTACTAGAATAATCTACGGAAATATTTCCTACCACTATTGCATATCTTGCACCAGGGCATCCTCCTCTATGGTAATAACCATCTGAATATCCGCCCCATCTGTTATTATAATCATCACCACCAAAAACGTCTATTTTTAAATTATTATTTCCGCCGGCAACAACTACATGTATACCAGCGTTTATCATGTCTTGAACTTCCGCCTCATATGTTGATGAATAATATGAATGATAATAATAATTAGATGCTCCAACATATCCCATCCAACCGTAATTTGTTTTGACATCATCTAAAGTATTATAATGAGTTCCTCTAGTATAAGTGGTTCCTCTATATTGCATAGTAGCAGGAAGAGATGTACTATTTTCTGTGACCACTAAACCAAAGCTCATATTAACAACAGTTGGTCTTTTATACCCTGTTGTAGGATCTATCGGTTTATTATTATGCCACAACCTAATTACATCAAAAATATCGTTAGAGGATATTCCCCCTCCCTCAGATCCCGCCAATCCTGCACTTTTAACTGCATAAATTCTAGAGTTTCTAGCCCATCCTTGGGTCAACCCTGCAGCTATTCCGGCACAATGGCTACCGTGCCCATTATAATCTAAATAATGATTGGCAGATTGTGTACCTGCCAATCCACTAGCAGTATACCAATTAATTTGTTGTAGTCTCGAATTTCCGTTTGAATCATTCCATTCAGGATGTCCAACAGTAATACCACTATCTAATATAACTACATCTACGCCTTTACCCGTAAGGGTATAGTTATAAGAACCAGAAACATTGGAAACACCGCTTCCCCAAGAATCATTAATATTAGTTGATCTTAATAATCCCCAATTTATATCACTTGAAGTGATAGATGAAGTTTTAGTAAAAAAACCAGTTTGACTTAGTAAACTTTTAAATTCTACTCTAGGATTAAGATGGGGTGGTATTTCAACAGATTGAATTTTAGGATGCTTACGCAATTCCTCTGCTTCAGCATCAGTTAAACTATAGTGTGTGATTCTATCACTTCCTGGTCTGTAATTTGCAATATCCACAGATCTAGCAGGTATAAATTCATCGCCATAACTAGTAGTTATAAGGGCATGAATTTCGTCAAAATCACTAGCATCTTTTATAACTACTGCGTATTCTTTTTCTTCCATTAGTGTAAATCAACCCATCCTGATGTTGTATAACCTTGGAATTTATTATTAGATGTATTATACACTACATCTCCTGCTAATGCAGTCAAACCGTTTATTTCTGATTGAGTAAAACTAGCTAATCGTAATACCGATCTAGTAATAACAACAGCACTATTAGCAGACAAATTTATATTAGTACTAGATTGAAGGGTAGGAATACCCGTGCCAGAACTCACAAAACTATTAGCTCTAACGTTCCCTGTAACTTGCACCGATGCAACATTAATTACAGCGTTGGTTGCCAAGGATAAATTAGCATCTATTCTGCCATTTGCATGTAGTAATAGATTATCGCCTGCAGTGAAGGCAGACCTAGTTCTTGAATTGGTGTAATATAAATTATTACCTTCAGCAATATTACTAGTATTTAAATCAGCTACATTAGCTTTTAGATTTACTTGAGTTATATTAGCTTTTAGATCTAATAAACCGATTACATTTGCATATACTCTGGCATTTGTATAATATAGATTATTCAATTCAGAAACATTAGCTGTAGTTAAATCTACAATATTGGCTTTCTTTGCAATATCAGCATAAACAGTTACTGGAGTACTAATGCCTGTTAATAACGATCCGTCTCCGATAAACTTACCTGTAGTTATAACATTTCCTGCAGTTATGTTACCTGATACCACAACTCGATTTGTAGTAGTTATGTTACCAGCTAATATATTACCGCCATATGTTATTAAATTAGGTGCTACGCCATATAGACCAGATCCATCGCCTACGTATTTACCCGTAATACTAATATTTCCTGCAATATGTAGATTAGAAAACACATTGTTTTGCAAACTAAACAATACATTTGCCAAAACTCTAGCATTGGTATAATATAGATTTGTTCCTTCAATAACATTATTGGTATTTAAATCAGCTACATTTGCTTTTAAGTTTAGTAATGGAGTTACATTTGCTAAAACTCTAGCATTGGTATAATATAGATTGGTTCCTTCAATAACATTATTGGTATTTAAATCAGCTACATTTGCTTTTAAGTTTAGTAACCCTATAACATTAGAATAAACTCTAGCATTGGTATAATATAGATTATTTAATTCTGTAATATTGCCTGTAGTCAATAAGGGTGCAATATTAGCATAAACTCTAGCATTGGTATAATAAAGATTAGAACCTTCTGCTAAGAAAGATGTACTAAGTATAGTACTAGGTTGAATAACAATACTTCCAACCATGGATGAATGATTAGAACATTGGTAAACGTAAGTATTGCCTGCCAATTCAAAAGGTACTTTCCAGAACAACTTACCAGTAACTTTCCCTTGTGCAGAAGATCCTGTAGTTATAGTACCATCTGTAGACACATGGGTTAGACCTGTATTATAACTAGATCCGCCGTTGGAAACTCTAATGTTTAAAGGATGTGCTGCTCCTATGTTCAAATCAAAACATATGGTTTCGCCTGCTGTCACATATATTGTTGGATTGTCGCCACCATATTGGTCAATGTTATAATTGAAAACCGGCGTAGTAACTGCTAATTGCGTAACTGCCGGTATAACAGCTAATATTGCTCTTACGTTAGTATAATATAAATTACTGCCTTCAATGATATTACTTGTATTAAGATCAGCTACATTCGCTTTTAGATTTAGTAATGGTGCAATATTTGCATATACTCTTGCATTAGTGTAATATAAATTATTAACTTCTGATACATTTGCTGTGGTAAGAAGTGGTGCTATATTTGCATATACTCTTGAATTGGTATAGTAAAGGTTATTTACTTCATAAACATTTGCGGTTGTCAACAATGGTGCAATATTTGCATATACTCTTGCATTAGTGTAATATAAATTATTAACTTCTGATACATTTGCTGTGGTAAGAAGTGGTGCTATATTTGCATATACACGTGCATTACTATAAAATAATTTAGTTGTTTCTGTAACATTACCTGAATCAGTTATTGTGGGAGCAACTGATCCACTTGGAGCCAAAACTGTGAATACACCACCCGAATCTTGTATTCTTAAATTACCGAGAGTAATGGTTGATGCATCTACAATTAGATTTTTAACGTAGATATTGGAAACTTTATTTGTTTCGCTACCTATGTGTATATTATAAGAACTATTAGGAATAATGTTAGATTGTAGATGTAACAAATACTGGGTAACATTCGCAGATACTCTTGTATTTGTATAGTATAGATTAGAAGAACCTTCATTAATATTATCAGTAACTGCAATGGCGCTAATATTGATATTTCCTGCTGATAATAAAGCTAGATTTGCTCTAAATGTACCAAGAGTCTGATCATATAATAGTGTTTGGTCGCCTGCACTTACAGCTTCTCTAACTCTTACATTAGTAAAATATAAGTTATTAAGTTCAGCAACATTGGCAGTAGTTAAATCTGCAACATTGGATTTAAGATTTAGTAATCCTATAACATTGGAATATACTCTAGCATTTGTATAATAAAGATTGTTAACCTCAGATACATTAGCGGTAGTCAATAACGGTGCTATATTAGAATATACTCGCGCATTAGTATAATAAAGATTATCAATCTCAGTAACGTTTGCGGTGGTCAATAGTGGCGAAATATTAGCATAAACTCTTGCATTCGTATAGTAAAGATTAACACCTTCAATAACGTTACTAGTATTCAAATCTGCAACATTTGCTTTTAAATCTAATAATCCTATAACATTAGAATAAACTCTTGCATTAGTATAATAAAGATTATTTACTTCAGAAACATTACTAGTTGTAAGAAGAGGCGCTATATTAGCATATACTCTAGCATTCGTATAATAAAGATTATCTAGTTCTGCAATGTTTGCTGTAGTCAATAATGGTGCGATGTTAGCATATACTCTGGCATTCGTATAATAAAGATTAACGCCTTCAGAAACATTATTTGTGTTTAAATCTGCAACATTTGCTTTTAAATTAAGCAAACCTATTACATTTGAATAAACTCTAGCATTCGTATAATAAAGATTACCTACTTCAGCTATGTTGAAAGTAGTTAATACAACTTGTCCATTGGCTCCATTAATATTGGCTACATATTCCTGTGCTACATTGGTTATTGTTATAATTCCAGTTAATTCATTATATGATGCACTACCTGCTACAGAAATCGCCTGTCTTGCTCTAGTATTTGTAAAGTACAAATTGGCAGCATGCTCTTTGACATTAGCTGTAGAAAAAGATGAAATAAAAGAGCCAGTATTAACAGATTTACTAGTGTTTGATTGAACAACATACACTAGATCTGAACTATTAACCGAGTTGGCTCTTTGTAATTCTGTAAGTTTTTGTTTCGCCATTTGTACTTTTCAGGCTAAAGAGAAGAAGGGAGGGAGATAAACTCCCCTATAAAATTATTCCTGAGGTACAGGCTCAGGTATAACTTCTACCCAATTCACAGTATCTTCATCCCAACGATACATTTTTTTGCCTTCCCCCATTCCTGCGTCTGCTGGCATTGCCACGGGTGCTTCCCAATTGCAATTAGTTTCATTTAGAATCCAACTTGCAAAAGGTTTAGGAGGAATAAAAGCATCTCTAAATGGATCGAATGTATATCCGATTCCAGCATAATTTTTTCTCATATTTCCATTATAGCTGGTTTGTTTCCATCTGGTATTACCACCTAACAAACCTTTACAAAAAGAAATACCTACTTCTTCAGACTCATTTCCACTGCTATCCAAGCAATCTCTGTTACCCACAACAATTACTTGAATAACTTTATTATCATCATCTAATTGAGCAAAATGTGCCATGTTAAACTCCTTGTTAATTAACTTAATTATTTATTAGACTCTAAAGCAGTGATTCTTGCTTGTAAGTCGTTTATCATAATTTGCTGTTCTTGAACAGCTTTTATTAAAAGAGGGACAAGTTTATCATATTCCAATGTCCAATATTCATCAGAATTGAAGATTGGTAAAAGAGTTTCTTGGTCCCTAACTGCATTAACGACATATGGTACTTGATTTATAACTTCTTGCGCTATTAACCCTGTCCATACACCTCTTGCATTTTTATTATTGAATGACCTATCTGAAGGATCATTCCAAGTAAAATCTACTACTCTTAAATTATTTACAACATTTACAGCATTTACTACAGTATTTGCAACATTTTCTTTTAATCGAATATCTGACGATGTGGTAATTGATTGATTACCAATGTATGTAGTTCTTGTACCACTACCACTAGAATAAGAGGAAATATAAGGATTAGTATTTGCATCTGAGGTAATATATATACCTCCAGTGACCAATATATTACCAACTATATGAGCGTGTTCAGTAGGATTAGTAGTGTTGACTCCAAAAAATCCTATATCTGTAAATACAAAATTACAAGATCCTGCCTTAATAGTTGTGTTATTAGTCGAAGATGGCTGAACTAATACTGATCCGGTGCTATTTACCAAATTGCCCGTCAAGGCCAAACTTGGGAAAGTTGCTAATCCCCCATCATTAAAATAATAATTAGTTGTGCCTGCTCTAATTATAGTATTGGTATCATTTGTATATTCTAAAACAGTTGCATTATTAGCACCAAACGAAATGTTCCCTGATACTGTTAAATTAGGAACATTAAATATCCCAGTGTCACTAAAAGTATATGAATAAGTTCCAGATTTAATTATGGAATTCGTTCCACCTGTACTAGTTAATAGATCCCCGCCTGATAGGCTATAGATATTTGCTATTCGTATATTACCGAGTAATGCATATCCTTGATCAGAAAACGTGAAATCTGTAGTTCCTGATCTTATGATAGTATTATTATCATTTGTTCCAGTAAGGGAAGTGATATTTCCTAGATTAAATGTACCACCTACACTAACATTACCGGTAACTACTACTTGTGCTGCTAAAATATTAGCATTGTATGTTGCCATACCGGTTAATGAAGCTGAAGCACTTATATTAGTTAGAGCAGATCCATCCCCAAATATTTTGCCTGCCAACACAACATTGGGTAATAATACATTGCCAGATGATAAAAATTGACTTAAATATGCTCCATGTCTAATTGTAGTATTTTGTGATGAAGTCACAGAAAGAGCAGTGCCACCTGTCGGTGTTATAATATTGGATACAAATAAATTTGTAGTAGTAATAGATGTTGCTGTAATATTCGCAGCTAATATGTTGCCTGTATAGGTAGCTATACTTGATAAATTAGCAGTGATACCAGTTAAAGCAGATCCATCCCCAAATATTTTTCCACCTAAAATAACATTAGGTAGTAGAACATTACCATTATCTAAGAATGAAGATGTAAATGGTCCTGTTTGAATATAAGTATTACTATCCGTAGCAAGTCTTACTACCACACAACCATTTAATGAAATAACGTTACCAACAGTTAAGTTGGATGCTCTAATTGTTCCTGTTATTATGTTAGCTGCTAGTATATTGCCATTGTATGTTGCCATACCTGCTAAACTAGCTGATACGCCTGTCAACCCAGAACCATCTCCATAAATCTTTCCACCTAATACTATATTAGGTAGTTCTACATTACCGTTATCTCTAAATATACTTTGGTAGCTACCTGCTTGAATAATAGTATTATTATCTGTACTTGTACGTAATAATACAGCACCAGTAGTACTGGTAAGATTCCCAACAAAACTATTTGCAGTAACAGTTCTAGCAGTTATATTAGATGCTAAAATATTACCATTATATGTTGCCATACCAGAAAGAGCTGCTGCTGGAACACCTGTTAATCCAACTGCGCTACCGTAGATTCCTCCAGTAACAACTAGATTCGGTAAAGTAACATTACCATCATCTGAGAATAATGAGGCAAACAACCCTGCCTTGATACGAACATTAGAATCTGAGGATGCAGTAATTAAATCTGCACCCAACATAGTATAGATATTGGAAACAAGAATATTTCCTAGTGTTGCTCTACCTGCATCAGTAAACGTATAATCTGTAGTGCCTGCTCTAATTATAGTGTTATTATCATTTGTTCCGGTAAATGTTGTTATATTACCTAAACTAAATGTACCTCCTACACTAACGTTTCCTGTAACTACTACCTGTGCTGCTAATATGTTGCCATTGTAGGTCGCCATGCCCGATAAACTAGCACCGCCACCTGCTGTTATACCTGTAAGTAATGCGCCATTACCTATAAAATAATTCGCTTGGATGTTTCCTACAATTGTTGCATTGCTTGTAACGACAAGATTACTAATCAATGCGTTACCATTGTATGTAGGTAGGGTAGTTAAATTAGCACTACCAGTTACTCCAGTTAAACCTGAACCATCACCAATAAATTTACCAGTTACTATTACATTACCAGCATTTATATTACCAGTATACGTACTAAGTATATTAATTACATTAGAATAAACTCTAGAATTAGTATAGTAAAGATTAGTTCCTTCACCTAAATTAGTAGTGCTAAAATTACTAATTGTAGACACCATATTAGCGATATTTGCAACATTAGCAAATCCTGCTACTGCCGAGCTACCACTAGCGCTAACCCAAGATCCATTAGCATAAAATTGTAATACGTCATCTGTAGAATTGTAAATTATATCACCTTCTTGAGGTGTGATATTTGCATTTCTATCAGTTGTAGAATATGATCTTAATCTTAAAACGGAGTTAGTTATTACAACAGCATTATTAGCTGTTAGATTAATATTTGTACCAGATTGAATTGTAGGTGTTCCGACACCTGTACTTATAAAACTATTAGCATATACATTGGTAGCAGTTACTGTCTGTGCTGTGATATTTGCAGCAAGAATATTTCCGTTGTAGACAGGCAATGTGGTTAAATTAGCAGCACCACCGCTGCCAGAAACTCCAGTTAGAGCTGATCCATCGCCGAATATTTTACCAACTATAACTACGTTAGGAAGTATAACATTACCAGTATCACTAAATATAGAATCAAATACCCCAGCATTAATAATTGTATTGGTATTATTTGTAAATCTTAATAAACTACCTGTAGGACTTAATACGTTGCCTACTGTAATATTGGAAGCAACTATAGTTTGTGCAGTAATATTAGCAGCAAGAATATTACCTTTATATGTTGCCATGCCGGCCAAGCTAACATTACCCGAACCTGATCCTATTCCCGTTAATGCTGAACCGTCACCAAAGAATTTTCCTGTTATGGTAATATTGCCTGCAGAAATATTACCAGTATAATTTTGTAATGTATTGATTACATTAGAATAAACTCTTGTATTTGTATAATAAAGATTAGAGCCTTCTGCTAAGTTTGTAGTAGTAAAGTTGCTAATGGTTGCTACCATGTTCGCCAAGTTAGCTACATTAGCAAATCCAGATGAAGCTATGGATGTAGGAACAAATGCTGTACCATTCCAAGAAAGTACTTGATTGGTAGTAATACCTGTTATATCTACATCCGATAATGTATTAATACTAGTAGTTGCTACTCTTGCATCCACCCTTGCATTTGTAAAATATAGATTTGATCCTTCTCTTAAATTAGTAGTAGTAAAGTTACTAATTGTTGCTACCATATTTGCAATATTTGCAACATTTGCTAAATTTGCAATAACTGCAGAATTTGAAAATTCAGTACTTCCTACTATAGGGGAACCAGGAGTCCAGGTAGAACCATTCCAAATAAGAGTTTGGCTAGGTGAAGCACCAGTAACGTCCACATCTGATAATGCATTAATACTAGTAGTTGCTATTCTTGCATCTACTCTTGCATTTGTAAAGTAAACATTGCCAGAAGTTGTATCGCCAGATTCAATTAAGTTAGAAGTAAAAACAGTACCAATATCACTAAAAGTGATAGTACCATTAGCAATATCATTACTACTAACTATAAAATCGGCAATATATCTAGATCTAGACATTTATTCCCCAATAGGTTTCTTATTATTTATTTTATGGGTGTGATGCTTTATATTCATCAAACTCTTTCTTGAGTTCTTGTATTGCTTTGATTAATACTGGAACAAGTTTATCATATTCCAAATGCCAGTATACATCTTTACCTAAAGAATCTATAGCATCTGGGATAGGTTGCATCGTAGTTTCATCTCTTACTGCATTAACCACAAACGGCACATGATTTATAACTTCCTGCGCTATTAAACCTGTCCAAGTTCCTCTTGCATTTTTATTATTAAAGGATGTATCAGTTGGATCATTCCAGTTAAAATCTACTACTCTTAGATTGCTGACTACATTCAATGCCGTAATAGAAGTATTAGATACATTAGTTTTTAATCTTATATCAGACGATGTGGTAATTGATTGATTACCAATGTATAATGTTGTTGACCCTGCACCGTTTGAAGCATCATCAATTAAAGTATTGGTGCTGCTATCTGCACCTATATACATTCCACTTGTAGCTAAACTAGTGTTGGAAACCAATCTACCAGTGTCTCTAAATGTGAAACTGTAACTTCCAGACAAAATAACAGTATTAGCATCTGATCTAGATGTTAGGTTACTAGATCCGCCTCCGTTCAAACTACCCGAAAGTGTAAGATTTGAAACTAATAAATTGCCGTTGTATGTTGGCAATATTGCTGCAATAGACCCACTGGAAATAGCTACATTAGATATTTGAGAGCCATCACCATATATTTTTCCTTGTACAACTACATTTGGCATTATAACGTTGCCGTTGTCCAAGAAAGAAGATGAATATGATCCAGCCAAAATTACAACATTTGTAGAATTAGGAATAACAGCAATATTACCACCCGATGGGGTTGTTAACCTATTATTAACAACTACAATACTTGCCGTAACATTATTTACTAACAAGTTACCATTGTATGTTGGCAAATTCAAACTAGCTGAGGATATATTAGATAATCCTGCAGCATCCCCGGTTAATCTTCCCTGTACTACAAGGTTTGGTACTACTATATTACCATCATCAGTAAAGGTAGATCTAAACAATCCGGCGACTATTGTTACATTATTTCCACCTGAAACAGCACTAATATTTGCTCCACTCGCTGTTCTTAACGAATTGGTGAACACAGTATTAGCAGTTACATTGTCTGCTAATAAATTACCACCATAGACAGCTAGACCTGCTACAGTTGCTACACCGGTCAATTGAGAGCCATCGCCGTAAATTTTACCACCGAGTATTATATTAGGTAGTAAAACATTACCTGTATCAAGGAAAGACGAGGTATAACCGCCTGCTCTTATTATGGTATTATTAGTTCCAGATGCACCTATTCTAGTATTTGCAGTAGATGTTCCTAAATGAACATTTGGAGCTAGAATAAATGATGTTGCAGTCACATTAACTGCCAACACATTACCACCATATACAGCAAACGCAGTAGGATCTATTGTTACACCAGTTAGCTTGGAACCATCACCATATATTTTTCCTTGAACTACTACATTAGGCAATAGAACATTACCATCATTTCTAAATGAGGTTTGATATGATCCAGCTGTTATAACGGTATTTGCTCCGCCGGATGTTGCTATTCTTGAACTAGCTAATGAGTTGCCTAAATAAAGATTAGGTGTCAATACAAATTCTGTAGCAGTAACATTATCAGCTAATATATTTCCACTATATGTGCCTAAAACACTAGGGCTTATTGTTATACCAGTTAAAGCAGAACCATCCCCATAGAACTTACCACTTACCACTACATTGGGTAATAATACATTACCATTATCTAAGAATGAGGATGTAAATGGTCCTGTTTGAATATAAGTATTACTATCTGTAGCAAGTTTTACAATTACGCAACCATTTAAGGATATAACGTTGCCGACTGTTAAATTAGAAGTCCTAATTGTTTGTGATGTTATATTCGCTGCTAGTATGTTACCATTATAGCTAGGTAATCCTCCTAAAGAAGCTGAAACTGGAATATTTGTAATACCAGAACCATCACCAAATATTTTACCCGCAACAATTAGATTTGGTAACTCTACATTTCCTGTGTCTAAGAATTTAGATTGATATGACCCTGCAAATAATATTACATTAGTACTTCCTGCTATAGCAGATATATTTGCACCACCCTGTGTTCTCAATGTTTCTGTAAACACTACACTGGCGGTCAAATTATTAACTAATATATTGCCATTATACGTTGGTAAATTCAGGCTAGCCGGGGATATATTAGATAATCCTGAAGCATCACCTGTTAATCTACCTTGCACTACTAAATTAGGTACAACTACATTGCCGTCGTCTGTGAAAGTAGATCTGTAAAAACCAGCAACTAATACTACATTTGATGCACCTTGAACAACAGATATATTTGCGCCCGTAGTACTCTTAAGACTATCCGTAGTAATTGCTCTAGCTGTAACATTATCTGCTAATAAGTTTCCACCATATGTAGCAAAAGCACCAGTAGAAGTCAATACACCTGTTAACTGCGAACCGTCACCATAAATCTTACCACCTAATACCAAATTAGGCAATAGTACATTTCCATTATCTAAGAAAGATGATGTAAAAACACCTGCTCTTATTGTAGTATTATTAGTTCCAGATGCACCTAATCTAGTGTTTGAAGTAGAAGTACCTAAATGAACATTAGGAGCTAAAATGAATCCTGTGGCAGTAACATTGGTAGCTAATACATTACCACCATAGGTAGCAAATACGCTTGGATCTATTGTTATACCAGTTAACTTGGAACCATCGCCATAAATTTTGCCTTGAACTACTACATTAGGCAAGGTTACGTTTCCATCATCACTAAATATGGTTTTGAATGAACCTGAATTGATAACAGTATTTGTTGAACCAGTACTATTTAGTGTCCCAATATTAGCAGCATTTATACTACTACCTAAATAAACTTTAGGAGTTACTACGAATGAGGTTGCGGTTACATTTGCTGCTAATATGTTTCCAGCGTATGTTGCCATACCTGATAGACTAGCTCCGCTAATACCTGTCAGAGCAGAACCGTCACCAAAGAATTTACCTGTAATCGTTACATTGCCAGCAGTAATATTACCAGTAAATGTACTTAATGCACTTGTAAGATTGGAATATACTCTTGAATTTGTATAATAAAGATTTGTTCCTTCTGCTAAATTAGTAGTTGTGAAATTACTAATTGTTGCCACCATATTAGCCAGATTAGCTACATTGGCAAATAGAGCGGAATTAGCATTAGAAGAACCACTTGATACTATTCCAGTCAATGATGAACCATCACCAAAGAATTTGCCTGTAATATTGATATTACCTGCAGAAATATTTCCAGTAAAATTACTTAAAAGAGAAGTAACATTAGAATATACTCTGGAATTTGTATAGTATAAATTAGTTCCTTCATTTAAATTGGTAGTTGTAAAGTTACTAATTGTTGCTACCATATTAGCTAAATTCGCAACATTAGCAAATGCAGAACTACCACCTGAACCTATACCTGTTAAGGATGATCCATCACCATAAATCTTACCTAACACTACAACATTTGGTAATGTGACATTACCTACGTTATCAAATATACTATTATATCCTCCAGCAGTAATAATAGTATTAGCATTGCCAGTAAATACAAGTTTACTTCCAGAATTATGAAGGATATTACCAACATATAAATTGGATGTCGTCACTACGTTTGCAGTAATATAATCTGCAGTTATATTGCCACCATAGGTTGACATGCCAGACAAGCTTGCGCCTGTGACATTAGATAACCCGGAACCATCACCAACGAATTTTCCTGTTATGGTAATATTACCTGCAGTAATGTTACCAGTAAATGTACTTAATAAATTTACTACATTAGAATATACTCTATTATTTGTATAATAAAGATTAGAACCTTCAGCTAAATTGGTTGTACTTAAACCAGTCAAAGATAAAACGGTATTAGCAACATTTGCAGTTTCTGTACCTGTTGCTGATATAGAACCAGGTGCCCAATTAGAACCATCCCAAATTAATGCCTGACCTACACCTGCACCTGTGGTATTAACATCTGCTAATACGTTTACGCTCATTAAACTAACATTAGAAAATACTCTACTGTTAGTATAGTATAACTTTGTACCCTCAGGAATATCTGTAGTAGATAGATTTACTATACCAGTATATCCATTTACATTTACTACATTGGCTGCGTCCACTCCATAACCAACTAGAACACCATCTATAATTGTGACTATATTGTTAGCGCCAACACCATAATTAAAGAATACACCAGATTGAGTTGCAGTATAATCTACAACATTACTCATCAAAATACCATTTAAGAATACATTAACTTTAGATGGTCTACTAATAGTTAATGTCTCGCCCTGGTTATCAACTCCTGAAAATTCTGTTTGACCTGATGTAGCTAGGAAAGTAAATTTCTTATTATCAACAAACGATACAGCAGAAATAGTAATATTGGCGTTTGCAAAATATTGTAGATTAGCTCTAATAGTACCCAATCCTTCGTCATAAATGATAGTAGGATCGCCGGCACTAATTGCTCTTCTTGTTCTTACGTTAGTATGATAAAGATTAGAAGTTCCCTCACGCAAATTGTCTGTGGTAAAATTGTTTATAGATACAACTAGATTTGCTATATTAGCAACATTAGCAAAATTTGATCTATTCGAAAAATCTGCATTGACCGAAATATTAGATAATGCTGCTGCAGATGTAGGCACCCAATTTGTGCCATCCCATGCTAATATATCATTTGTATCGAGATTGACTATATTTACATCAGATAATAAATTGATACTAGTTGTTGCTATTCTAGCATCCACTCTAGCATTAGTAAAATAAAGATTGGTGCCCTCAGGCAAATCTGAGGTAGAATCTGTTTTCTTTACAAAATCTGTACTATCATATCCATCAAGATAATCTGCGTCTAGATTAGATCCAGATCCCATATTACCATAATGCCATACAATGTTGTCATTAATTAAAACATCATTGTTATTGGGTGTTTTAAATTCTATAGTATCTGGACCAAATGACCCTGTGCCATCGTTGCCTACTTGGAATGTCAGTCTAAGTTTTTCTCCACCCTCTGGCCATCTAATGCTAATATTAGCAAAGTCATCAGGAGAAAGATTTGGATCAGTAAATTCTATACCTCTGGCACCTAAAGTTATTCTACCAACAGTTAAATTAGGGAGATTAGCAGAAGTTATAGCAGATACAACTCTTGCATTAGTATAATATAAATTAGTGCCTTCTCTTAAATAATCTGTAGTAAAGTTGCTAATAGTAGCAACCATATTAGCTAAATTAGATCTATTAGAAAAATCAGTATTGACAGAAATATTAGCTAATGCTGCAGCAGAAGATGGTACCCAATTTGCCCCATCCCATGCTAAAATATCATTTACATCTAGGTTGACAATATTAACGTCAGCTAAGACGTTAATACTCATTTGACTTACATTTGAAAATACTCGGCTATTAGTGTAATAAAGATTTGTGCCTTCTCTCAAATTAGTGGTAGTAAAGTTGCTAATGGTAGCAACCATATTAGCTAAATTAGCAACATTGGCAAATGCTGCAGTATTTGCTATATTTGCTATAATAGAACTATTAGCAAATTGTGCACTATTAGCTGTAAGGGCATCAATGGTTTGCGGTACCCAATTGGTGCCATTCCAAATTAATGCTTGCCCGTTAGTTGCACCTGCTGTACTTACATCTTTCAAAGCATCAATACTAGTAGTTGCTATTCTGGCATCTACTCTTGCATTAGTAAAATATAGATTAGAACCTTCTACTAAATTGGATGTACTAAAATTTCTAATGGAAGCAACTAAGTTAGCAATATTTGCTACATTAGCAGAGTCAGCCTGAGATGCTGAAACAACAACTGACGAAGGATACCAAAATACACCATTCCATCTTAAGTAATCACCTGAAGATACACCGCCTGTATTTACATCTTGTAAAGCATCAATACTTGAAGTTGCTATTCTAGCATCAAAACGAGCATTAGTAAAATATAAATTACTAGAAGATTCTCTAAGGTTAGCTGTGGTGAAGTTGCTAATAGTAGCAACCATATTAGCTAAATTAGCGATGTTAGCAAAATTTGTTACGTTAGCAATTGCTGCTAAATTAGCAAATGCTGATAAGTTAGCAAAATTAGTTGTGTTAGAAAAGAAGGCACTAGGGGAGACGAAAGTATTAGGAACCCATGCACTACCGTTCCATACTAATACTTGACCTGATGTTACGCCCGTAGTGTCAACATCAACTAAATTATTAACACTAGTAGTAAGGAATCTAGCGTCAACTCTCGCGTTAGTAAAATATAGATTGCTTGATGCTTCTCTTAAATTTGCAGTCGTAAAATTACTTAGAGTTACGACCATATTGGCAAGATTTGCTACATTTGCAAAAGCTGCTACGTTAGCAAATCCTGATCTTATTGATGCATTGACCTGTCCTAAGACAATGTTAGCAATATTTGAATTTTCAGCACTACTTACTACTACAGAGCCAGGAACCCAATTAGTACCATCCCATAAAAGGGTGTTATTGATTGCAGGGGAAATTGCAATGGTATTAACATCTTTTAGATAATCAACTAATGTATTGGAGAAAGTATTAGGTCCAAGTACATTAGCCGATACCAAACCATCTGCGCCCAATATACCGGCGATTAACCTAGTAGTGGTGGTCATTAAAACAGGTCCTATATATAATAGTTATTCTATTATTTATATAACCGAGAAATTTAATTACCTAATCTTGGGTCCTTGAATCCATGAAACCAAACTGTATCTAGTACCTTTTGTCACTTCTGAGACCGAATGTTCAAAAAATGAAGGAAAAACCAATACAGATCCTCTCGGCATAAATTGTTGATCTGTAGGGTTTGGGATACTTTTGAAACTAAACCTGCCTCCTTCATACTCTTCAGGTTTAGATAGTTGTACAACAACTGATAATTTTCTTTCAGAATTAGGGTCTTTAAACCAATTTACATCATGGTGTACGTCATATTTTCCTTTGTAATCTTCATTGTATTCTGTAAATTGCAACTCAGTAACGTAATCAAATATATCCATATCTAAAGCTGATCTATTAGCTTCTCTCGCAAAATAGATTATAAGAGCAGATACAAAATATTCATAATTATTTATCCATCTTACTTTAGATGATCTATAATCCTTATCCAATCTCCCCGAATCATCAAAGCCAATAATTCCATCTTCGGGATTATACTTCATAGCAGTTTTAATAATCTTATCGCACAATTCATCATCTAAAGCACCAGGCCACACCTGCCAATAATCACGCATATTTACTCCGTATCAAAAAAGAATAAATGAAATAACCTAGAATTTTCCTTATTATTGCCAAAATATTCAGTAGCAGAATGTATTAATCTAGCATCCCACAATACTAATCTATTATAAACGTTTCCTATAGTATCCACTAATTCAAATTTAGTTCTGTCGTAATATCCATTTTCATATATATCATTGTAATTTTTATCTTCATTATGTGTAGATCTTATATTTGGAAATTTTTTACTTCTATGGAAACTGGTTCCAGTTTCAGGTGGAGCATTTGGAGACAAATATACTGCACCAGCATACTTTTGTACGTCTGAATGTATTACTAATGGATCCTCTGCTGTACAATATTGAAAAATACCATTCCAACCGTGCTCTTCCCATGCCGTTATACGTTTGCCCAAAAGCTGTTCAAACACTTGTTTAGTGCCAGGAGCTAAAAATTTTTGTGTTGTACGTTTTCCCTTGTAAAATCTTAGATCAGGATTATAGGTTTGTTGTAATGCGACTTCTCTAACTAAATCTGGATCATCATAAAAGTTATCTACGACTACAATTTGCGGGAAAATAGTTTTAGACAACTTTATTTCTTTATATTCTTGAATAGAACTATCAAGAACTAATCTTTGATAATCTACATCAAAATCTAAAACAAAAACATCATTAACCTTATCTTTATGCTTCAAGATTATTTTTATATTACTATTTTTTGGTTTAGGTATTGATACATCAAAACCACATCTTACAAATTCATAGTTTAAACTATTATATGCTGCTGCTACATCCTGTCTTTCATTATAGCAAAACAATGCAAGTAGTTTACCATCTAATTCGATAAAAAATTCACAGTCTTCTTTAGAAACGGTAGGTATTAACCATCCGCTTATTCTCAAATTATTATTTTCCACATAGAAGTCATCTATGTATCCGCCCACTAAATCTGTTTTAGTTTTATGCCATTGTGTAAACATACTTATTCCTTAGTCCAATACCAAACATCATTAGGTATAACATTAAAATTACCACGTATATCACGTTCTTTTCTAAACTTTGCTAAAGCTTTATTTACTCCTGGCAACGAATAATCATGCCCAGAAAATAAGCCACCTTTTTTGATCTTATCGTAATATGCTGTTAAATCATGATAGCACATTTCGAAAGAATGATCTCCATCAATAAAAATAAAATCTAATGAATCATTATGAAAATTATCTTTAGCTTTTTCTGCAGTGTCCTCAATCAAAATAAATCTTGTAGTAAATTGCTTTAGATTTGCTACAGCAGTATTTTTAATCTCATCTATGCTATTTTGATCTATGTATCTATTCCAATCTTGATATGGCATATAAGGATCTATGCCATACAGTTTTTCTATATTTTTACATTCTTGTAAAAGGTATCCGGAATTATTACCATACCAAACTCCTAATTCTACACCGATAACCCCAGGCCCAAGTTGTTTAATAATGTTTGGTAATAAAATAGCAGAATTTGTTTCAAATTTCATAAGATAAACTATTACGTTGTGCAGGTTTTTTATTACTGGGATAATTTATCCCACCTAGTTCTATCACTCTATCAAAAATTTGTCTTTCATAAATTTTTTGTATTCTATCTACCTTTCTTTGAATCTCTGCTCTTCTTGCATTAGTTGCAGATTCAGGATTAGTAGTTTGGAAGTATAAACAATCTTTTATATAAATTATTTTGGTCTTTAAGAATGTTCTAATAAGCAATTCATAGTCATCTACACAATTTAACTTATCGTTGTGCCTGTTTATATCATTATAAAATTTTCTTTTCCAACATCTAAAATGATTCGGAGCACCTACAATATGTCTAATAGTAGAAAAGTTTATAGGTAAATTTGATGGTCTATACAATCTTCCCTTATACCAAAGATCATAATGCCTACCATAACCTGTGCCGAAGTTATCCCCATAATCAACATTGGACCCATCATCAAAATATTCTGCTGATGATGAGTATGCAAAATCTGCATCTGGAAATTTTTTGAAGGCATTAATTAATTTTTCAAATGCGAGGTGATGTAAAACATCATCGTGATCAAGTTCTAATAAATAATCACCATTGCATAAACTAGCAGCGAATCTTTTAGTTTGCCCTATAAATCCGCTTTTATTTTTATAATCAAATATTTTTACTCGTTTGTCATTTTTTGTAAGTGCTACAATATAATCTACATTAGTTTTGTCTGTGGAGTCATCTACAATGACCCATTCCCAATTAGTAAAGGATTGTTCTTTTAATGAATCGTATACTCTATTAATTTTATCAAAAGAATTAAATGCTGGAGTAAAAGCGCTTACTACAGGATTAACATCATTAACTATTCTTTTAATGTAATTATTATATAATAATTCTGCAGATAAATCTATAGAATTAATGTATATTGTATCGAATTTGATAGAAATAGACTTCCAAAAACTAGGATTGTCTATTAAAACTATTAAATCAAAACTATCTAGTATTTTATCAGGTACAACTGCATTAAAATAATAAATCTCAAATTGTGAGGCAATATATTCACTTGATTCCAAAGTATATAAAACTTTATCTATTTTATCAATTGAAAATATTGCTATTCTAGGCAATATTTTTGGACTCATCATAAAATTATTTTTTCTTTAATTCATCAATTTCTTTAGCTAAATCCTTGATAGCTTCTATAAGTAATGCTACTATTCTTTCGTAACGAACTGCCTTTATTCCATCATATCTAATGCCAACAACTTCAGGTAAAACCTGTTCTATTTCTTGTGCAATTACCCCTACATCATGCTTTTGATTAAAATAACCCTCTGGTCCTCTAGCATCAACATGTTCTTGAATCCAATCAAACTCTACACCTCTAATCGATTTTACTTTTTCTAGAGCAGATGTAATTTGTGTAATATTTTCTTTTAATCTAATGTCAGAGGAATAAAATGCTGTAATATCGCCAGCAGCTCTTATTTCTCCATTGACAGTTGATGCTGGAGCAGCAGTACCATAAGGAGCAGTACCAACACCTAAAGATCTAGGGACTTGCAAATCTATGGGTATAGTAGCTGGACCTGGAGTTCCTGTTGCCCCTTGTTGCCCACCAAAACCTTGCTGCCCACCAAAACCTTGTGGACCTTGAAAACCTTGTGGACCTTGAAAACCTTGTGGACCTTGAAAACCTTGTGGACCTTGGTGTCCCTGTGGTCCTTGATTTCCTTGCGGGCCTTGATTTCCTTGATAACCTTGACCACCTAGCCCTTGTTGACCTGTCAAACCTTGTTGACCACCGGCACCCTGTGGACCTTGATTTCCTTGCGGGCCTTGATTTCCTTGCGGACCTTGGTGTCCCTGTGGTCCTTGATTTCCTTGATTTCCTTGAAACCCTTGTCCACCTAGTCCTTGCTGCCCAAGAAAACCTTGCGGACCTTGGTGTCCTTGCGGTCCTTGACGTCCCTGTGGTCCCTGAAATCCTGGGTCACCTGCTGGTCCAGGTAGAGATGGCCCGGGTGTTCCTTGTTGACCTGGGTTTCCTTGTGGTCCTTGAGGTCCTTGATAACCCTGCGGTCCTAAAGTTGCTGCTCCAGGTGATCCTTGTTGACCTGGATCGCCCTGAGTTCCTTTTTGTCCTGGGTCACCCTGTCGCCCGAGAAAACCTTGCTGCCCACCAAAACCTTGTGGTCCTTGGTTTCCTTGTGGTCCTTGTGGTCCTTGTAATCCCTGTTGGCCCCCTGCACCTTGGAATCCTTGTCTGCCTTGAGGCC
>Ga0208784_1000384_pt1 | contig 21759 bp, 30 predicted proteins | sample DEB19_08_DNA_FD_184531 | JGI IMG/M metagenome (GOLD analysis project Ga0208784, IMG submission 184531) | Aqueous microbial communities from the Delaware River and Bay under freshwater to marine salinity gradient to study organic matter... | ecosystem: Environmental > Aquatic > Marine > Coastal ... | reverse complement strand
TCCCAACGTCAGGACTATTCTTGATGCTGCTAAATCATTACATCAACAAAACTATAGAAAACTGACTGTTGTTGTTGGGTCTGATCGCGTCCAAGATTTTCATGATCTTCTTCACAAGTATAATGGGAAAGAAGATCATTACAACTTTAATAAAATCCACGTTGTTTCTGCTGGTGATAGAGATCCAGATGCAGAAGGCGTGGAAGGTATGTCGGCATCAAAAATGCGCAGCTTTGCGCAGAATAACGACTTCGATTCATTCGCAAAAGGTTCTCCAAGTAAAAAAACCGCGAGAAATATTTTCACAGCTGTTAGGAAGGGCATGCAATTGGAAAGCAGAAAAGGATTATTTTTAGTGGGTGGTCCAGGAAGTGGTAAGGACATTATGTTAAAGACTTCTTTGGAAGGACTAAACCTCAAAGAAGTGAGTCTGGAAAGATTGCATAAAGCAATCGTTGAACAGACTAACCTTCCTGAGATGAGTGGAAATCCATCGATCATTATTAATGGAAATGCCGAAGACAGAGATAAGATTGAGCTTGTGAAACTTGTTCTCGAAAATATTGGATACGACATTGGTATGGTGTTTGTATACACAACCGATGATTCTTCCAAAGAGCGTAATGATCTTCGTATGAGTGGACGCCTGAAAACATTCAACGAAGAAAGACGTCAGAGAAAGTATTTTGATTCTGTTGAAAATATGAAATATTTCAGCGAATCATTTGATCACTTTTTTCTGTTCGATAACAGCAGAAACTATAATCTTTGCGAAAGCGAAGAAAAAGCTGAGATGGCGAATTGGTTTATTGAACTGAAAGAAGGCGTCACCAGTTTCCTGACCGAGAAGCATCCAGCTTTGGTTAGAGCAGGCGTCGAAGGATTCAATAAGCCAAAGAGAACACCAGGACATCCAAAGAAAAGCCATATTGTTGTGACTCGCGTGAATGGTAAAGTTAAGACGATTCGATTTGGCGAGCAGGGAGCAGAAACTGCTGGCGATCCAAAACCAGGTGAATCGGATAGAATGAAAAAGAAAAGAGCAAGTTTCAAAGCCAGACATGGAAGAAACATTGCAAAAGGTAAAAGTTCAGCAGCCTATTGGGCTAACAAGGTAAAGTGGTGATAACATGAATGAACAAGAACAAAAACTCAGAGAACTCGAAGCCTACAAAAATAGACTTCAATCCGACCTCACACGCGCGAACATGAGTGGTGGTGTTTTAGATCGTAATGCTCCGTTGAGAAGAAACTATAATAATGTTGTTCAGGAAATCAACAAGATTAAACAAGGGCAATAAGATGGATAGAAAGGATTATCTGAAATCGAGAATTTCTGAATCGCTCAAAGGACCCATAGAAGAATCGTATAAAAAGAAATACGAAACTGCTCCTGAAGGTGTAAAGGCAGTTGCAGATCATATGGCTATGTTGAAAAAGCAACCAACAGATACACTTGAACGTATGGTGAATCAACATTATAAAGTGCACTCCGCAAAGTCTAAAAATGAATTCGTTGGAATGCTAATGCGAGCGAAGTTTGGTAAAAAGAAACTAGAAGCCCATGATTCTCATTTTCAGACCGAACAAAAGCAACGTGTGGTGGAAGGTTCTGGGTATAATATAGACCAAGCCGACCGCGACGAATTTCATCCAGATGAAATTACAAGGATTAAGCAGGCTCACTTTCCAGACAAACTACGAAGAAATCTTAGAGATAAAAAAATCGCACAAGCTAAACAAGATCGGTTCAATAAATTAAGAGGGTCTGGCGCAGGAGGAGATTCGAAACATATAACTCCAGTAGGACATTCTTCAAACAATACATACGAAAGTGTGGCGAAAAAAGTCGAGCCAGTAAACGAAGCATCACAAAAGCTGATGAATTATCTTCGTGCTAAGCATGGCGCTGCTCTTCAGAAAATGTCATCTCCTGAACTGCAAAAAGCAAAGAAAGCTGCAGCTGCTGAAATGAAAGCAAAAACAGTTGAGAAGAAAGCAGCTGCTGCCGAAGCACCAAAAGAAAAAGTCAAAGACACTGGCGAACATATTGTTGTTCAAATGCGTAAGATTGCTGACTACAAACCAGGAAAGTATCCTGTTCGCGTGAGCCCAAAGAGAAGCGTTGACGTGCATTCTGACACTGCTAGAAAAGTGGTGGCATCGCATGATCAACTCAAGAAGCCTGTTGATAAGCGACAGTTCAGAATCAGCTTAACCAAAAGATTAAGAAAGTTAAAGGAAGAGAGAGCCAGATGCTAAGTAGAATTAAACATTTACTATTCGAAGCTGCGTCAAACAAAGAATTTAATTTGAATGACGCTAAAGGTAAGTTATTTGAAATTCTAGTGGGTTCGCATCTTAGGCATGGTGCAGATAAAAATGGTAAACCTGCTGGGTTTCTAACGCACTATCGCGACGAAGATAATAAAACGCCAGAAGCTGTTCACGATTATATCAAGCGCGAAATGAATAGAAGACATCCTGGTATGTATGATCAAATCAATCAACATGCTAACGAAGCAGCTTCTCATATGAGAAACCAAATGGCTGCAGATGGACATACAGAGTTTCATGATGTTGCTTGGACTTCTCAACCATCAGATCATGCATCTTTCACTGGAGTAAAAGACCCAAATTCAGATGCCGATGTTATGTTGAGAACTAATAAAGGTCATGTTGGTGTTAGTTTGAAATATGGTACACAAAAGTCGCCGAATTTAAGAAATACTGGACTTGCAACCATAGAATCTTTAGCCAATCTTAAAAACGGTGCAATCACCGACGTATTTGATGAACATCGAGAAAATATAAAAAGATATGGTTACACTGGAACTGCAGCGCAAAACCATGAAGCATACAAAGCAAATAAAGATTCCGAATCCGCTAAAGCTGCCGAAGAATCATCATTAAATGCCAGAAGAGAAATTGCTAAAAGGTGGCAAGATGGTTATTCGCGAATGTCATCTGATGAACTGCGCAGTAAAATCTCTAGATTAGTTTCACCAAAAACAAAATTCCAACACTATCGTTTGCACACTAGACCTACTGCTGCTGGCGTACAACACAACATGGCTGGTATTCAAGAAGAAGTTGAAGGCTTATTAAACCATTATGCAGAATTTAAAGCTGTACCACATTCTGGTGATAGCATAAATGTCCAAATACTTGGTCGCCATCATGATAGTGATGAATGGCATCCTGTTATTGTTCATGGTGTTAAAGGTGTTTCTGGTCCGATGCAGAATTTTAATGGTACCACCCAATTAAAATTGAGAAAGCCAAAAGCAGCAAAAGCAGCAAAATCAACGAGCAAAACACCAGCATTAACTCCGACTCCTGCACCAGCTAAACCAAGAGCAGTAAAAAAACCAACACCAAAAGCGAAACTAATATCAAAAGCGAAACCAATCGACATACCTCCAATGGACACGTCAAGACCATTGAGCGCAAGACTTGGTGAGAACTACCTCAGAAAAATAATCAAGGAATCTAAGATGGCAAACGATAAAAAATCAGCTGAAGAAAAAGGTGAGTATGATTATGAAGGGGACATGGCTAAGTCTCAGCTGAAAAGTATCATCGCCAATGCGCAACGTATGCACGACATGCTGGAAGAAACTACAAATCTTCCTGAGTGGGTTCAAAGTAAAATAACGCTCGCAGAAGATTACATTCTTACTGCAACCAATTACATGGAGGGAGAAATGAGCGAAGAGTATTCAATACAAGAAAAAATCAATATTGCGAATTCGGATATGGGTAAAGTCATCAAAGACTTCTATAAGTCTGGCGCACCTCAGTTTGCAGGAAGAAGCAAAGAAAAGCGTCGTCAAATGGCAATTGCTGCTAAACTTGGTGCTATGAGAAAGTCAAAAATGTCTGAAGAATTGAAAGGCAATCAACATAAAATTGATGCGAACAAGAATAACAAGATCGATGCTCATGACTTCAAACTTCTTCGTTCCAAACTGAAAGTGAAAAAAGGAGAAGCCCAAAACGTTGGTGAAGCCGTAATTGCACCAAGACCAAGCATTAGAGATAATAACGATTATCGTGCACCAAGTCCAAGCATTAGAAATAATAACGATATGCGTACAAATTTAAAACCGAAGAAACCAAAACCATATAGTACCCCATCAAAAGATAACAACCACAACCAACCAAGAGGTACATCTGCTGATGTTGCACCAAATAAAAAAAGAATCCCACTAAAACAAAAACCAACATCATATAGTACCCCATCAAAACATAACCAACCCAGAGGTACATCTGATGTTAAAAACAGATTGATTGGTTTGAGAAAAGAAGAAGTCGAGCAGGTGAATGAAATTCTTCCATTCCTTGCAGGCGCATTAGCACGTGGTGCTGCTACTAGACTGGGTGCTTCTGCGGCGACGAGAGCGGCGACGGGCAAGGCAGCGTCATCAGCGGCTCGAGTCGCATCTTATCGTGGACGTGTTAATGTTGATGGTGGTGGTGAAGAAGACAACGGTGAATACGAAGATCCACGTGGATCTGTTGTGCAAAGATACACTTCACCTGATATGGACGATACAGAACAGAAACCTGTTAATTATTCAACTGCAGCTGCGCGTGAGGCGGATCGCGTTCGGAAGATGCAGAACCAAAACAGAAATTTACGCAAGACCACAACAGAAGAAGTCGAGCAGGTTGATGAAGTCATAGGTAATACCACTGGCTATTCAGATAGTGGACCGAGAAATACGGCTGATGATCGTAGAGTTCATCAAAACAGAAACGTTGTGACCAGAGGACCAAGAACAGGCAAAATTACAAAATACGCTCAAAATAGATTAAAAGCTCGCTTGAAGGACAAAACGTATATGGAAGAAGTCGAAATCGACGAAGGCGCAGTAAAGGCTACAAATAAATTTAAGAAGCGATTATATCAAGCTGCTCAGTCTGCGACTAAAGTGACACCACAGGGTAACGCAGCATGGACACGAGCAGCTGCTATCAGAATGACTCGCGATAAGATGAAAAAAGAAGAAGCCTCACCAATGATCAAACCACCTTCGAATAGGTTTGATAATAGGAAAGATGCTTTTGCCCACCTAGAGAAAATAAAGAAGACTGGCGGCAAAGGCAAAGTACTTCGCCATGAGTATGTCAATCCAAGAACAGGAATGAAGAGCACGACATATAGTGTTAAACAAGAAGTCGAGCAGATTGGTGAAGCGCCATACATGGGCAAAGGCAATCATAAGCCAGGTTGGATGCTTCGTGCTGATCCAGGACTTGCCGACAAATTCAAAGAAATTGAAGCCAGAAGGAAAAGAATGGATAGTCTGATGAAGACGTATGGTGGTAAGACTGGCGATGAAATCGATAAGATGAAGAAAAAGTAATATGAAAGACAAAGCATCTGGTCTACCAAAGAAATATGTCTCTGGCTTGAGCAAAGCAACTGCTAAAGCCAGAGCTGCTCATTGGAAAAAGATGGCGAAGTATTCAGACAGAGACCCAAGAGCATATGAACCTGCTCCTGGTGATGCTACTGCGAAAACCAAGCCATCGAAACACACGAGGAAGTATAAAGAAATGTTTGGCGAATCAGCAGGAACAGGATTAGCAGCGAAAGCGAAGAAGTCTGGTGTTTCTCTTTCTACACTGAGAAAAGTATATCGTCGTGGCGTGGCAGCATGGAATAGCGGACACAGACCAGGAACTACACCTCAGCAATGGGGCATGGCTCGTGTGAATTCTTACATCACAAAAGGTAAAGGCACTTACCATGGTGCTGATAAAGATCTTCGAGAAGAAAACACGGACGAAAGTTGCTGGAGTGGATATAAAAGAGTTGGAATGAAAAAGAAAGGAAACAAAATGGTTCCTAACTGTGTTCCAGAATCAGTATCAGAAGAAGGTGGCGCTGGAGAAGAAGGAACAACCAAGCTGGTAAAGAAGTATATGAAAGACACACCAAACTCAAAGAAAGTTCAAGAAGCAACCAAGCTGAAGAAAAAGTATCTCGGGAAACTGAGAGGAAAAACTGAAACTGGAAAGCGAGCAAATGCAATCAATATGAAACCAACTGTTGATATTGGAACTGAGCGTGCAGCTGGGAATCTAAATCTAAGATGAGAACACTAATCATCCTACTGCTTCTGTTGATCCCAGCATCATCTCATGCAGCAAAAGACGAATGCACGATCCTAAGAGTTGTTGATGGCGACACTATTGAAGTTCCGCTTTCATGTCTTCCTAAGAATATGAAATTGTTTGTTAGAGTTCATGGTGTGGATACGCCTGAAAAGGGTGGCAGGGCAGAGTGTAAATCAGAAGCTGAATTGGCTGCAACTGCATCGATGTATACTCAGAGTCTGGTTGGCGCTGCCAGTAACAAAGCAATTCTAACAAATCATAAGTGGGATAAGTTTGGTGGGAGAATGCTGGCTGATGTGAATTTGGCTGGCGTTGATCTTCGCGATGCTTTGCTTGAGAAAAAGTATGCAAGATCTTATCATGGCGAGAAGAAAAAAAGTTGGTGTGAAGAAAAATGAACAAACCATATGAAATCTATAGCGATATGGATGGTGTGCTTGCTGATTTTGGTAGAATGGTTTATTCGATGACAGGAAGATTATTCCACGAAGAAGATGTTCCGAAATATGTTGCTACGAAAAACTTTTGGTTGAGAATACCACCAACAAGAGACTTTGATATATACTGGAACTTTATCAAAAAGTATAAGCCACATATTCTTACTGCATATCCCAGATGGGATGTTGAGGGTGCGAAGAAAGGAAAGGCAGCTTGGAATCGTAAATACACGAAAGTGCCTTCAGAAAAACTTCATGTTGTTGCGAGAAAGAATAAACAGAACTATGCATATGATGCAATAAATAACAAGCCGAATGTTCTGATAGATGATCATCTTCAGAATATAACTGAGTGGAAAGCTGCTGGTGGGATAGGGATATTTCATACAAATGCTTTGAACACAATATTACAACTGAAAAACTTAGGGTTCAAATAATGGATGAAATAGAAAAAATCAACAACGAGCTTGGTGAAATTCTTGACACCAGATTATTCTCAACCAAAAAACAAGCGATCAAATTGATTGAGCATGTTCTGGACAAATATGGTCTTGTTTATGACTTCTCTGATATCGGTGACGAAAAAGAACTCTTTTACACGATTGAAGATGTTGCTGGCGAACCAATATTCTTTCACGTTATCTTTGATGAAGATCCATACACCAGACATGTAAGTGTATTAGCACAAGTTCTTGAAGAAGAAGATATGAATGAAGTACTGGATTCCTATGATGAAGTTGATGATTTGGGAATCGTCCCACGCACAGATTACTGGACAACAACTCCATACCTAAAGCAAACTAGAAGATCAGACGACGACGGTTAATGTTTGATGATTTGACTGAAGATAACTTTCTTCTTTATGCTATAAAAGCATTCGATTCACCAAGCTGCGTAATGAGTGAATTTGAAGAAGAAATGAATAGAATACAATACATCAAAAGATTGTTCACCAAGTATTATAATGGCAGTGAATTGAAAGATCGTTTGATAATCAATCATTTGATGGTGCTCTATAATGTATTCGGTGTCGAAGCAGCAACCAGAATATTATTCTACAAACTAGAAGAAAAAGATTATTCCGTTTTGAAAACCTTTCTAGTGTTTTTGAATTTTATGCCAGGAATAGTGAAAGGCATAAGAGGAAAAGATATCATAGCAAGCGACATAAGTTTAGACGTAGGAACAGTAAGATGTCTCAGAAAGATAAAGTAGAGCATACGAATTGCGGAACACCACAGTGCTGTGGAACATGCTTAAATGAAGAAGTCCCAGTGAACTCGATCTCTGGTGGTGGCGTTCCCTCTCTTACAGACCCAACAGATGCTTATGCTTTACAAAAGAAAAGAATGAAAGCAAAGTTGATGTCAAAAATGATTCGGAGGAAAAATGCCAGCAATAAGTAAAGATCTACTATTTCAAGCAATTCCAGAAGTCAAAAAATCCAAACTTGACATTGATGCTATTTGTGTTGAGTTAAACAAAGCATTCAATCAAAAAACCAATCCCGCTGATGATTTGTCAGACAGTAAAAGAAGAGCAGCATTTATTGCTCAGTGCGCGCACGAGTCTGGATGTTTCAGAACATTAGTTGAGAATCTGAACTACAGTCAAGATGGTCTTAGAAAGGTATTTGGTAAATACTTCCCAGATGATGCAACAGCTGCGAAGTATGCAAGAAATCCAGAAGCAATTGCGAATCGTGTTTATGCCAATCGTATGGGTAATGGTGATGAAGCCAGCGGCGAGGGTTGGAAATATCGTGGTCGTGGTTTAATTCAACTGACAGGTAAAGATAACTATACTCGATGCGGTAAAGCGATTGGTGCTGATTTGGTTATCGCGAATCCTGATTATCTTCTTACAATCGAAGGCGCAGTAAAGTCTGCTCTTTGGTTTTGGACTGCAAACAAGATCAATACGTTTGCTGATAAAGAAGATCTTGTTGGAATGACCAAAAAGATTAATGGTGGAACACACGGTCTACAAGAAAGAACAGAATTCTATCACAGAGTATTATCAGCGATATCATGATCTTCGGTTCTGGTTTACTTATAAAGGTCATCACTGTTGTTGCTGTAATCGGAGCAATCTTTGGCTCTGGGTATTATATCGGTAGCACCAAAGAGAAAGTGAAGTGTGAAAAAGGATGGCAAGAATACAGAGCCAAACAAGAAAACCTTAAGAATGAAATAGAAGAAGTTCAAATTCAAATAGTCGAGAGATTGGTTCCAGTTCATATTGAAAAGATCAAGAAGGTTATTGAGAAAGAGGTAATCTATGTCAACGAAGCTGAGCAAAATGTTCCTGATAGGAATGAGCTTTCTAATGGTTGGGTGCACGTCCACAATTCCAGTGCCGAAGGCATACTTCCCGAACCCACCAGAAGTGCTGATGAAACCTCCTCAGGAATTGCAGCCAATCAAGCGCTCTCAAGAGTCGTCAAAAACTACTCCGTCTGCGAGCAAAACAGACAACAATTAATTGACTTACAGCAATGGATAAGAGATACTCAAAAGAGTATTGAGCAAGCAAATGCTAAGGAAGCAAAATAGTTTACATTACATCTTCAATAGAGTAAACTATTCTCCCGCAGCTGAGATTATATTATGAGTGTCTATATTGATCGCAAATATTTGTTATTGATGTCATCCAGGCTCGATAGATTTTCACAGAAAAAAGATGATCTATTCAATTTCAGATGTCCTATCTGTGGCGATTCCAAAAAGAATACGCTGAAAGCCAGAGGCTATGTCCACAGAAAAGACAACGACTATTATTACATGTGTCACAACTGTGGCGTCAGCACGACGTTCGGTAATTTCCTGAAATCAATTGATGAAACCATGTATCGTCAATATACGTTGGATCGTTATAAAGATGGCGAAAATGGTCATTCAAATTACAAAAAGCCAAAGTTTGTATTGTCAGGACCAAAACCAACTGAGCGTCTGATAAAGCAAACAAAGATTCCACTGCCGACAATCTCTGATCTTCCAGAGGACCACGACGCAAAAAAGTATGTTCTGAGTAGAAAAATACCATCGAAATATTTTGGTGAGATATTCTACTCAGATAACATTGAACAATTCCTTCGCGAAAACTATCCAGAAGCTGAAGTTAATTTCCATGACTCCGATCGTAGGATAGTTCTCTTTCACACTGACGAAGAAGATAACGTAAGCTACATCGTCGGTAGATCTATTGAGCCTCAAGCATCAAAGCGATATGTAAAGGTCAAGGTTACTGATGGAGAAAAGATTTTTGGTTTGAATCGAGTAGACAAATCAAAAACTATATACGTCGTTGAGGGTCAATTTGATAGTTTCTTTCTTTGTAATGCTGTGGCTGCAGGAAATTCAAATCTCGTTGGCGTTGCTGAAAAGTTCTCCAAAGAGAATGTTGTGCTCGTCTATGACAATGAACCCAGAAACAAAGATCTGAATAAACTGATATCTCGAGCAATCAATGCAGGGTATTCTGTTTCTTTGTTTCCTGAAGCTATCACTCAAAAAGACATCAACGAAATGGTATTGAATGGTTACACACCAATTCAATTAGCCGAAATTATTAAAAGAAATACATATTCAGGCTTGAAAGCAAAATTAGTCTACTCATCTTGGAAGAAATGTTGAGGCGATTATGAAAACGATTTACGATTTAGCAGTTGATGCTGGTATTCTGAAAGACAAAGATAAGTTCGAAGTTCAAGACTTTTTGGATGTTACGAATATCGAAAAGTTTGCAAGATTTCTTGTCAATGAATTTGTTGGTGTTATTGATGAGGAATATAATCCTGGTGATTTGTCGGACAAAAACATCAGCGTCCGTAAAGTTAGAAATAAACTAATCAGAAGATTTGGAAATATATGAGAACAATAGTTGCAGGATCGAGAACAATCAACGATTACAACATCGTAAAAGAGGCAATTGAAAACTCTGGATTTGATGTCAGTAAAGTCATCTCTGGAAGTTCTGAGGGCGTTGATAAATTAGCAGAACAATGGGCAACTGATAATGGTGTAGAAATTGAACGCCATCCAGCTGATTGGGATAAATGGGGTCGTTCTGCTGGTCCGATGAGAAATAAAGAAATGGCTGATTGTGCTGATGCTTGCATTATCGTTTGGGATAAGTCGTCCAAAGGAACGAAAAACATGCTGATGCAAGCAATTAAGAATGGACTAAAACTGTATGTTCATGACATCTAAGGAGATAACTATGTCTACGAATCTATATCGGTACAATATCATTCGTGCTCTTACCAAGCACTATGAATCGCAAATTGATTATCACAAAGTCAATGTAAATATCATGCTCGACAATATTGTTGCTGTTGCTGAGCATCCAGATGTGATGAAAACCATTGATGAAGAAATCGCAAAGATTGCAGAATATGAAGAACGTCTACAAATTCTAACCAAACATTTCACAGGGATAACGGCACCATAATGGAAAAGAAATACAAGTCTATATTCATGTCTGATCTACATCTTGGCTCTTCGGGATGCAAGGCTGATTTGATTTGTAATTTTCTCAAAAACAATACCTCTGAAAATCTGTTTCTCGTTGGTGATATCATTGATGGGTGGAGACTACAACGCAGATTCTACTTTCCACAATCACATATCAATGTCATTCGAAGAATACTGACTGCTGCGAAAAGAGACACCAACGTGATTTATGTTGCAGGTAATCATGATGAGTTCCTAAGGCTCTTTATGAAATATCACATATCATTCGGCAACATTGAGATCGTCAATCAACATATGTATGAAGCGATAAATGGTAAAACATATCTTGTGATGCATGGAGATATGTTCGATACGTTTATCAAAAACAATCTCAAGTTCTTATATCATCTTGGCGATTTTTTGTATCGGTTTCTTCTCAAAGCAAATGCGATTGTTCATTTCTTTAGAAATAAACTAAATCTTCCTCATTGGAGTTTGAGTGCCTATCTAAAGCATAAGACGAAAGAGACTATCTCATATCTGAATAATTTCGAGATTCTTGTTACTGATTACTGCAACAAAAGAAACGCAAACGGCATTATTTGCGGGCACGTTCACCATGCTGAAATTAAAAAGATTGGCGAGATTGAGTACATGAATGATGGTGATTGGGTAGAATCATGCACCGCTCTTGTTGAAAACTATGATGGTTCTTGGGAAATAATCAAATGGACAATGCAAGATGATGAAGATAGTTCTGATTACTGATGCTTGGGAACCTCAAGTCAATGGCGTTGTCACCACATACAATAACATCATAAAGAATTTGCCGAGTGATGTATGGTGTGAAGTCATACATCCCAATATGTTCAAGAAAATTCAGGTTCCTGGATATAGTGAGATTCAATTTGCATTGTGCTCTCTCTGTGAGATGGAATCGATTCTGTATACAGACATTACAAATCGTGCATACTTTCACATTGCGACCGAAGGACCATTGGGAATACAAGCGAAAAGAGTGCTAGATAAATTTGACGTTCCTTACACTACAGCATATCATACCAAGTTTCCTGAATTCTTGTATGAGATCTACAAGTTCCCGAAGTTTATTACCAAATCTTATCTAAATTGGTTTCATAAAAATTCAAAAGCAGTATTCGTTCCTTCTAATTCAGTGAAAACTGAGAACCCTCAATGGACAACTCAAGTCACGAACAGAGGATACGATCATAACTTTGAACCGCAAGAACGAGGACAGAATGAAATTCCTGTGTTGCTATATGTGGGCAGAGTGAGTAGAGAAAAAAATATTGATGCTTTCTGCGATATTGATATAGGACCATGTAAAAAGATTATTATCGGTGATGGTCCAGATAGAAAGCGATTGGAAAAGAAATACAAAGACATCGAATTTACTGGATATATGTTTGCTTCTCAGTTAGCAATGTATTACAATATGGCTGATGTTACTGTATTCCCAAGCAAAACAGATACATTTGGTGTTGTAATTCTTGAATCGATGGCATGCGGAACACCAGTTGCAGCTTATCCTGTGACTGGTCCTGTTGATCAAATTCAAAATGGGTTGAATGGATACATGTCAACCAATTTATCTTTTGCAGTAATGAACTGTTTGAATATAAGTAGAGAAACAACAAGAGCAAGTGTTGAACATAAAAATTGGAAAAATGTTGCTCAAGAATTTGTTGATAGTATTATAAAGCATAATGGAGTGTAATGATGAAGGTTAAATTGATTTCGTATTCACGAGTTCCTGACGAAGACACATGGGTAAATGATGATCTTCTTGATTTGGTTGCTTTCTGCGCTCGTGTGAGTAATCCTGACAATCAGATGAATACAGAAACATCTGAAAAACTTGTGAAGTATCTTGTAAAGAATAAGCACTGGTCACCATTTGAAATGGTCAACGTATGTATGGAAATTGAAACGACACGAGATATTGCACGCCAAATCCTACGGCATCGTTCTTTTTCATTTCAAGAATTCTCTCAGCGTTATGCTGATCCGACTAAATCATTGACTTTTGAGACCAGAGAGGCTAGACTACAGGATAAGAAAAATAAACAGAACAGTATTGAAACTGATGATGAGGAACTCAACGCTGAATGGCATTGGAGACAGAATGAGCTGATTCTTCTGGCTCAGCGTCATTATGATTGGGCTGTTGAGAATGGAATCGCAAAGGAAGTTGCACGTGCAGTTCTTCCTGAAGGATTGACTATTTCTAGAATGTATATGAATGGAACTCTTCGCAGCTGGCTACACTATATACAATTACGATCAGAAAATGGCACACAAAAAGAGCACATTGAGATCGCAAAGGAATGCGCCAAGGTGATTCACAGTTTGTTCAAAGCAGAAATTTAGGGTAACAGTATGTCGTTACGATACGCACTCAAAAAGCATATCAATCGTATCAAGTGGAATCTAAATCATTTGTTCGATACGAAATACTCAAATCCTGATTCTCCAAAAGATTCAATTGCCATCTTCGATCTGTTACCTTCTATTTGGAATCTTGTTGTTCAATACTTTGAAGTTACAGGTATCACAGAAAAAGTTGAACAACTAAGCGAACAAAGATTAACATTGATTATTGTTATATTTGTTGCTATTTTTTGCTTAGTTTTATTTTAGGAAAAAAGATGAAATATAAAGTCAGCATAGAACTATCAAGAGATTCATTGTTTGATGAACTTGGTCACAAGAGAATGCGTGAATCTTATATGAGAGAAGAAGAAACATCACCTCAAGAAAGATTCGCATTCGTATCAAGTGAGTTTGCATCAAATCAAGAACACGCACAAAGACTATACGATTATTCGAGTAAACAATGGTTATCATACTCAACTCCGATTCTATCATTCGGAAGAACTAAAAAGGGTCTACCAATTTCTTGTTTCCTTCCGTATCTCGATGATTCGGCTGAGGGATTGGTTGATTGTCTATCAGAAGTAAATTGGCTGTCGATGCTAGGAGGTGGAATTGGACTTGGTGTTGGAATTCGTTCAGCTGATGATAAGTCTGTTGGTGTTATGCCTCATCTTAGGACTTATGATGCGTCTTCTTTGGCTTATCGTCAAGGTCGCACTCGTCGTGGTTCTTATGCAGCTTATTTGGATATTTCACACCCAGACATTCTTCTTTTTCTAGAAATGCGAAAACCAACAGGCGATCAGAATATGCGTTGCCTGAATCTTCATCATGGTATTAACATTACAGATGAATTCATGCATTTGATTGAGAAGAGTATGATTGATCCAAGTGCCAATGATGACTGGCATCTGAGAGATCCACATAACAATGACATTCGTGAGACTGTTTCTGCTCGAGAACTCTGGCAGCGTATCATTGAGATGCGTATGCAAACAGGCGAGCCATACTTACATTTCATTGACACCAGCAATCGTAACATGCCAGAGTTTCAAAAGAAACTTGGACTGTCAATCAAACAATCAAATCTTTGCTCTGAGATTATTCTTCCGACTGATAAGAAAAGAACTGCAGTTTGCTGTCTGTCGTCTGTAAATCTTGAGCACTTTGATTCCTGGTCAAAAGATAAACTGTTCCTGAAAGACATTGCTGAGATGCTCGACAATGTTCTTCAGCATTTTATTGACAACGCACCAAGCGCAATAAAGAGAGCAAAGTTCTCTGCCATGCGCGAGAGAAGTATTGGTATTGGCGCTCTTGGTTTTCATGCATACTTGCAACAAAATAATATCCCATGGGAATCCGCACTGGCAACAGCAGCAAATATGAGAATGTTCAAACACATTCGAACGAAGCTGGATGCTGCCAATCTAGAATTAGGCACCGAACGTGGTGAAGCGCCTGATGCAGAAGGAACTGGTCGTCGCTTTTCGCATGTAATGGCAATCGCACCAAACGCATCAAGCTCTATTCTGATGAATAACACATCACCATCGATCGAGCCATTCCGAGCAAATGCATACAGACAGGATACACTCTCTGGTGCATTTTTGAACAAGAATAGATTTCTCAATAATTTGCTGAAGTTTAAAATCTCTGATGAAGATGAACTCACCAAAGTCTGGCAAACCATCATCGCAAATGACGGTTCAGTGCAGCACCTAGATATATTGACTGACTACGAAAAAGATGTATTCAAAACAGCAATGGAAATTGATCAGCGATGGGTAGTTCAACATGGAGCTGATCGTCAAGAATTTATTGATCAAGCGCAGTCATTAAATCTTTTCTTCAGACCCGATAGTAATGTAAAATACATACACGCAGCACACTTCATGGCATGGAAAACTGGATTGAAGACGCTGTATTATTGCCGATCAGAAAAGATCCGAAAAGCAGATAAGCTACATAAGAGAATAGAAAGAGATATCATCAAAGAAATTGACCTCAAAGCATTGGCGACTGAAGAAGAAGTCTGTCTTGCTTGTGAAGGCTGAGGAGTAAAATGAAACCGACACTTACCGAAGAACGAAACTATTACAAACCATTCAGTTATCCGTTTGCATACAATGCATGGTTACAGCATGAGCAAGCCCACTGGCTTATGACTGAAGTCCCTATGATTGAAGATGTAAAAGATTGGAAGAAGAAACTAACAGAAGAACAGAAGTATTTTCTCACCAACATCTTTCGATTCTTCACTCAAGGTGATATCGATGTTGCTGGTGGTTATGTAAAGAACTATCTTCAGTATTTTCCACAGCCTGAAGTTCGTATGATGCTTCTTGGATTTGCTGCGAGAGAAGCAGTCCACGTGGCAGCATATTCTTATCTGATTGAAACGCTTGGCATGCCAGAGTCAACTTACAACGAGTTCCTGTCATATCAAGAGATGCGCGACAAGCATGACTATTTCGCTGGTTTCCTGAATACAGGTAACACCGAAAAAAATAAAATTGCTGAACAAATCGCTGCGTTCTCTGCATTTACAGAAGGATTACAGTTATTCAGCTCATTCATCATGCTTCTGAACTTCCCAAGACATGGACTAATGAATGGCATGGGGCAGATCATTACATGGTCAATTGTTGACGAAACAATTCACTGCGAATCAATGATCAAACTGTTCCGTACATACGTTGAAGAGAACAGAGAAATCTGGAATGATGAACTCAAGAGCTCTATCTATCGTATCGCTGAGAAGATGGTTGAGCTTGAGGATAACTTCATTGACCTCGCATTCAAGATGGGACCAATGCCTGATCTAACTGCTGAAGAAGTAAAGCAATACATTCGTTACATTGCTGACAGGCGATTGATTGCTCTTGGTATGAAGGGAATATATAAAGTCAAGCGCAATCCATTGCCATGGGTAGAAGAATTGATCAATGCTCCGAGCCATACCAATTTCTTCGAGAACAGAGCAACAGATTATGCGAAGGGATCGTTAAGTGGAAGCTGGGAAGAAGTGTGGGCATAGATGGCATATCTGAATATAAACATACCTCCGATTGAGTGTTATATTCGAACAAACTTTCTACAGAATAGAAAAGAGTTCTCGCCATCCGACACATACTTTCCAGTAACCATATTTGGTATGTCGTCAATACCAGGAACATCACCACTATTTCATTTCGTTCTTGAGGATGGTGGTCTCTGGTGGAGAATGCCGATTCATGCATTTTGTTCAAGACCTGATGTTCCGTTACAGGATCTTCATCAGTTAGTTCTCTGGAACTCATTCAGCAATTACGTTTCATGCACTCAATTTTTATATCTGAGTGGCATGAGAATGTCATATATAAATCGATCGAAAGAAAAGATAATGGGAACGTATCTGTTCACGCTCGATTGGGCACACGAAGATAAGAACATTCCAAACGTGGGATTCAGCGAGGCTCCAGGTCAGCATAAATGCGGACATGTAATCGAACGAGACGATGGCAACTATGCGATTCAACCAAACAATCGCGTCAAAGTATATGAGCCTTCGTTCGTAACCAAACCCGATCAGTTTTTGATTGAAAGAAAACTAAATACGCATTCATGGTCAGTTGAGAATGCGTCGAAGTGGGTGCTATCAGATAATGATAAATACGATTATGATATAGAGGAAAACGATGTTTAGAGATGCAAAAACGCAGAAAACATGTACAGAATGCAGTTCAACATTCATGATTGAAATGTTTGATATAGAAGACGAAGAAGTTACAGTTGTCGAATATTGTCCGTTTTGCGGTGAGAAAATTTATGATGAAGAATATGACTTTGATGATGAAGAAAACGAAGACTTAGATGACTACCGAAACTACGATTAGAAAATTCGTAGGGATTGACTATTCGCTATCAACACCATGCATGTGTGTATACACTGACGATCCAAATAAATCAGAGTTCGAGAACTCCAAGTTCTACTTCCTAACAAATCAAAAAAAAGTAATAGGCACAAAAGGAAATATCAATGGCATGTCGCATCTGTCGTATCTGACAGAACAAGAGCGATACCATGATATTGCTTGTTGCTTTGTCGACTATATACCAAAAGACGTAACAATGATCGCGATCGAAGACTATTCCTTCGGTTCAACGGGAAGAGTCTTTCACATTGCTGAGAATTGTGGTTATCTGAAATATAGACTTTGGCATAACAAATTCCCATTCCAAACTTTCGCACCAAGCACAATTAAAAAGTTTGCTACTGGGAAAGGAAATGCCAATAAAGAAAAGATGTATGAAGCGTTCGTCGCAAGAACAGGTCATGACCTCATACAACTTTATTCCCCATCTGGTAAACTTGACAGTCCAGTTACTGATATCGTAGATTCATTTTACATTGCACTCTATATCAAGTACAATATCTGATATAACAATTCTTTTCATAAACGACACTCTATTATACCGTATACGAAATAGGAAGTCAAATAAATGCAGATGTTAAAGGTAGATCAGATCGTAGAAAAGTATCCTGAATTTGATGGTATTTTATTCTATGGTGTTCCAGATCAAAAGTATGGTGAAGTATGGAAACTCAGTTATCTTGAATTCGCCAATGCTGAATTTGAAAAGACTGAAAATGGATATAAGCATTACATTGTGTTCCTACTCAAAAATGGTGGAATTGAATTTACAGAAGCAACACTGAGTTCTCCATCAACTTATGCGAAAAATTTGCTTTCTGGCGATCAAGAAGCTATGATAATGAAGAAGTGTAAAGAGTCTGAAAGATTAATTAAAACATTCATGTTTAACAGAATGATATCTATTATGACGAATTACAATTCTATGAAAGCAATAACTGAAAAACTTGAAGAAATTGAAAAATTGATTCGAAAGGAGAATGTAGTAAATGTTTGATTCAAATTGGTTGCTATCACAACTTCAAAGTGGTGTTTGTAATGTTACGTTTACAAAAGTCGATGGATCGCAACGCAACATGCGATGCACGCTGAACTCCAGTTTCCTCCCTGAGGAATATCAAAATAAAGGTATGCCTCTGAGCGAGTATAATCGAGCCTCGCTTTCCGTTTGGGATTTGGAATCTAATGGTTGGCGGTCATTCCGTGTAGAAAACGTCATATCTATTTCGGCTGAAAATACGAGTAGACCACAGCTTTTGGTCTAAGTCATTGATTTCAGTAGAAATAATTTGTATTTACAAACGCCAACAGTTCATATAGAATACTGTTTCCAGTTGAGAGGAATATCTTCGTGAAAGAGACCAAAAAGGTCCAGATGCAGCAAGAGTACAAAGCGCAAAAAGCATATGAGCCCATGTGGGATTCTGATGAAATTTGCACGATCGCCGAGTCAGGTCGAGCATTGACTTGGTACAACGAGAACAAAACCGACAACGATGCATCCAAGTATTTGAAGTGTGACGTTTCGCTCGCGCGACGTCACATTACTTATGCTTGGGTTGAGCGTATGATCTCTCGTGGATTCAAGTTCAACGAGAAGTCGATGGAGACATACTATGAGATGAGAGAAGCATTTCAAGCTGAACTCCAGGAGCTCCGTAGTCAGGCTGCGAAAAAGTCGAAAGGATCAGCCAACGTCGTGTCGATTCAGGAACGAGTCCAGCAAAAAGTCGATGAGTTTATCGGCGAGTTGGAGGGGATGGTCGATGAGTATGGTATCCGTGGGAACGCGAAAGAATGCAATCCATATCAGTGGATGGTTGATAATGACGTCAAACCGATGCACGCATCAAAGATCATCGAACACTTCCGAAAGTCAGTCCAGGAAGTTGTGATCGCCGAGGAAGGATCAGATCCTGAAACCAGCGAAGGTTATGAAGGTTATACCAAAGGTCGTCTTCGCAATATCATTTTCCTGATTGGTAAGATCATCAAGGATGCTGAACGCATCTCTGATAATCAGAAGGTTGCTCGCAAGCCCAGAAAGAAGAAGGCAGTCCCTGTCGAGAAGAAGGTTGCTGGTCTCAAATTCAAGGAACGCGACGACGACTTCAAGATTCAGTCTGTGAATCCTGTCAAGATTCCTGGCGCGATGCAGCTGTGGGTGTTTAACACCAAGACGCGGAAGCTCGGCGTCTACATCGCAGAGGACACTGTTGGTCTTGTAGTCAAGGGCAGTTCGATTCAAAATTATAAATACACCGAGTCAATCTGTAAGACTCTTCGGAAGCCGAATGACACGCTACCGAAAGTCTTGAGTGCGGGTAAAGTTGCTCTTCGGAAGTTGATGGGAGAAATCAACTCGAAAGGTGCTGAGATGAATGGTCGTATTAACAAGGATATTGTGCTGCTGCGTGTAGAATAATCACCGACCCATGATACGAGTCAACAAAACAGATTCATTTACAGACGAAGAACTTCGTTGCTTTCGTAAAGCTGCGAAGTTCGCCTCAGATAAATTTCTCTCAGAAACACAACAGAAAAAGATGACAATCACCATCGATTTTCCTGATGATGAATTTTTCGAGAATGTTTGGTATGGTGAATGCTGTTTCGTTGGCGCCAAAAACGGTCGTAAGCAATTCAAAATCGCAATCAAAACGCTAGTGGACAATCGTTGTAAAAATACGATTGTCCGACTATCACAAGCATTAAGAACTTTGTTTCACGAGATGACGCACGTGAAACAATATATGTGCGACGAGCTGTATGATTACGCAAACGGCGACGTCAAACATCAGGGTCGTGTCTATGAACATGGATACGAATACTGGGACTCCCCATGGGAGATCGAGGCATTTGGTATGAGTGAATCTCTATACCATCAATTTTATCACAAACATCATAAGGAGTTTGAGGCGAAACATCATGGCAAAACGGAAGCATGATAACAGCGATTTCTTTTACGATCGCGAAGAGGAACAAGAAGTAAACAAGTTTCGTAAAGTCGGACCACAGAGAAAATGGAAGTTTGATTCTCGCAATGTAGATAAATACTTTAGTGAGGATTATGACGGTGAAGACGACTATGAAGAGCAATACAGTAGATGATATTGTCTATTACAAAAACAAAATAACAGGCGAAACTGTTTTCAGCGAGAAAGATCCAAAGGTATTTTGGATCGACGGGAAGCAGTTCGTCGAGATCATCGACGTGAAGCGTCGGAGGCTGAAAATAGCAGCCGATTGTTTGAGTAGGGTAAAAAACAAGCCTAAATTGTAAGTTATTGATTTCACTCAAGTTATTTTGATTTACTTTTATTACCAGATCAGCGATAATAGTCTTGTTGTGAAGGAGAATACTATGAGTGTTGAGCGTGAATATCGTGTTACTCGGTTTTCGTCGGTTGTTGGTCATGGTTCCTGCTGGCGCGTGATCAACGAGGTTACTGGTCTCGAGGGTGAGGTTGTCTACTCATCCTACGCTGCCGCCAAGGTTGGCGCATTGGAGGTCGGTAATCAATATCGCTCGGTCGAGCGTCGTGCTGGTTGGTAATGTTGGGGGATTGTTATGAGTCTTGTTGGTAAAGTTGTCGAAGGTATCTACCTGAATGAGCACGAGGTTCGTGGGACTATTGTCGCCACGGCGAATATCTGGGCGCGACCGACTCATATGGTTCGCCTGCATCATCTACTTCCCATCCAGGAACGCTGGCTGAGTGTTATCACACTCGATCAACAGGACATCATCCATGTTCTTGGCGACGAAGAATACTGGGATGAATGTGATCCCCACCCACCAGAGGAGGAAGACCCATCATGGTCTAATGTATGATATGGAAATTTACACAAGCAAAGACAAGGAATTTTTGGTTTGTGGTGTGATTCAAGAACTCAAACAAAAAGACTGCGATCCAGTGACACTTGTTGAAGTTGCTGGTGCATTGATGGACCGACTGTATTATGCAGTTCCTACTGCTGATCGTTGGGAAGTTTCTTCGAAGGTTCGGAATATTATTTTTGAGGAATGGCTGTGAAAATTTTGCAAGAAGCGATCTACGAATATCAACTCAACATGCATAATATGCAGTATCCACCTTGCTTTCAGAACAATGAGAAGTTCCAGGAGTGGTGCGAGATTGAGGAAGTTGCCAGGACCGAGCCACGCAAATTTGTTTGTCGTGACTGCACTGCATCGTATCAGAAACGAATGGTTGCTGAAGATCGCTGTTTGATCGCTCAGATTCCCGTTATGAAAATCGTGAGGTAATCATGAAAGTCTATATCAACAAGTATCGTGATCACTGGCTTTCTCCTTACACTATTCTTGAAAAAGTGGTGTTCTGGAAAGACGTGTGGGAGAAAAATGGCGAGACGACGTGGGTAAATACTTGGGTTGATCGCTTGAATCCTTATTGTATCGCA
>Ga0208784_1000383_pt1 | contig 21792 bp, 33 predicted proteins | sample DEB19_08_DNA_FD_184531 | JGI IMG/M metagenome (GOLD analysis project Ga0208784, IMG submission 184531) | Aqueous microbial communities from the Delaware River and Bay under freshwater to marine salinity gradient to study organic matter... | ecosystem: Environmental > Aquatic > Marine > Coastal ... | reverse complement strand
GTTCATCCCTTTTAATTCGACTTGTGGAATAGCCACCTTTGATTCTAATGTTTCTCCACTTTCAACGTGGAAAATAACCGTAGCAATGTAATCGATTCCTTCTTTAGTATCGAGTAACTGCGTGAAGCCTAATCCGTGTTTTTTTAGAAGCGGGTTAACTACTTCAAAAATCTTAGGTAAATCTGCGTAAGAATACCCATAGCCTTGCGTCCCTTTGTGAATTACGGGTACTTCTTGTTGGAAGGCTGCCAACGACTTAAATAAATGTTTCATAGCGTATAAATTAAAACGTGCGTTAACCAAGTCGCACCCCTTGTTTTGTTATTAATCAATAAGATTTGCGATACATACCACGTTGCCATTTTTTATTATTCTTAAATAATAATATTCGGTTTCAACTAAATTTGAATAGTTATAAGTTGCGTCGGTTTCAACCTTAAACCCAAATAATTTACAAAGTGTTTCAAATCGATACCATTCAGCGCGATTAAAATTTAATGTTTTCATAGCGTTTTCGTTTTTAATTATACACAAATATAAATACTATTTTTTAATCTGCAATACTTCGATATAATTTATTTGTTAAAAAATGTTAAATTTTTTTTCCTTCTTCGATATTTATTAGCGTGTAGGTCTTTTCGATAGGTGCTATATTTTCGAAGTCCGTTGTTTGTGGCATACGGTTATTGGTTATCCAATTAGGTTTTATGTTGCGTAAATCGAATGCGAAGATTCCGTTAGGAGTTGAGTTTATGTAAATAGGTTTTTCTTCTTGTTCTACATATCGTTGTATCATATCAACGTACTTTATTTTTTCTAGAATTAAATTCGGGTAGTGTTTTCTTCTACATTTTAGTTCTATTCGTGTTTTTGTACTTGGGGAAAAACAATCCCATTTATCATAACGTCCCGTGCTTCGTTCTAAGTCGGGAAAATAGTTTTCTTTCAGGTAATTAAATAATACTGATTCGTTCATAGCGTTTTTATTTTTTCTTTGTAAGTTTCTATTATTTCTTTGAGTTCGTCCCGTGTGTATTTTCTTGTTTCGTGTGCTTTTGCGTGGAGTTCTATTAATTTATCCGCGCCTATTCTTTGTTGGATTCCTATTTGGTAGTTTAATAAGTTTCCGTGTTTATGTTGATTACACGTTACGCACTGGCCGTGAACGTTGTTTTCATCGAATGTAACGGCTTTGTGTCCACCACTACTAAAATAATGCCCTGCGTCAAACTTTGAACCGAGTTTACAACCGCAACTTACGCAAGGTTTATCCTTATCTCGTAGCCTTATGTACTTATTAAACACTACTTGGGCAAGTTTAGTTAGTTCTTGAACGGTTTGTAGTTCGTCTTTAAGTACCTTTTTCTTCTTTTTCCATTGTTTTTCCTTTTCAAGTTCTACCCAAACACGGACACAATCAGTATCAAAGCAAAACTTTTGATTAAATCGAACGGGAGTAAATTCGGCTTTACAGTTCTTGCACTTCATTACTCGTAATTTAAGGCTTTATTAATGGCTTCTAAACGCTTGTTTTCCGTGTTTAAGTCCAAGTTAACTAATTCTAATCGGTAAGCGTTTTGGCGCAACGCTCGGTATTCTTGCTCGAGTTGATTCCAATATACCTTACATTCCTGTAAATGTTCTAGCGTTTCTTCCATTGAATCAATTAAATCCGTTCGGTTAGGGTTCTTCGCTTTTATGTCGTTCAAACTTCCTTGAATCTTTAGGTAAGTGTGAGAAAGTAAAACTTGCGCTCGTAGTGTTGTGAAATCGTCCATTATTTTGATTTAGCGTATTTTTTAATTAATGTGTTCCCGTGTTGTTCTTGCTCAAAGTAAACTAATTTTTCTTTATCGAAAAAGATTTCGTGTTTACCTATTTTTCCGTTTGAACGCGGTTTAATCTTGTTAAAGTACAATTCTGCTTTATAAAACGTTGGGTCGTCTCGGTGTACTGTTATCATACACTTTCCCGAATTAAACCATTCCGAACCGCCTTTTAAGTCGTATGGAACTGGTGCGCTTCGTTTTCCGTTTTCCTTTTCCGTTAGCTTTGGGTGAATAATTGTATGTAAGTGTAAGTCGTTATCTTCTGCGATTTGGTTACGATACGGCAACACGAACTCTAAATACTGAGCGTAACCCCCGTAATCGTTGTAAGGGTGGTTTAAGTCCTTCCAAGAATCTATCGAAGCGGTTTCAAGTCCTTCGTCTTTTTTTAGTTGAACTGCGTAATCCCAAAATTCTATCGGTGTCATTTTCGCCTTAATATCGTCTCGCGTTAGTACCTTAAAATGGTGCGTAATCCAATCTATCGCGCTTACTATTTCATCGTCCGTAATTACATTGTACGCACTTGGGTTAAAACTTTTACCCGTTTTCTTATTGATTAAATCCGCGATTATTTCCACGTTCGAACCAACATCAGGGAAATATACTAAATGTTTCCAACCATAAAAACGGCTCGTATTCATTAAACATTCCATAAGAACTTGAGTTTTACCCGACATCGGAAAACCCGTCCAATCCGTGCAATTTCCTAAACTCATTGAATAGTATTCGTCCATTCCTTCAAATCCTAAGTATTTACCTTTTTCGTGGTAGTTGTTTCTATACCTGAATAAATCGTCAATTACTTCGTGTGCTTTTGTTATCTTAAATCCTTTCATAGTTCGTGTTTTTCTATATACCACCAACGTGGTTCAATTTCGGTGTTTAGGTCTTCGCATTCGGTGTCTTCTTCGCCACTCCAAATAATCTTTAACAACTTGTATTTAATTACTTCATTGTTTTTAGTTTCGGTAACTTGTCCGATAAAATAGCAGTCGCCGTCTTCAACGTCTTTTATTATTTCTCCTATTTTCATCTCCAACAAAAACTATTTTCGATTGTAACTTCTTTAGGTAGCCATTCGGACTTGAATCCACTCCAATTTCGTTCTACACAATTCTTGAGTATAAAATTAGGACTATTTTCGTTTTTATTTACTTCGCGGATAAATCCGTTAAACGCGGTTTCGGTGTTTGTAGCCTTTTTAACCTTGCGAACCTGAATCCAATCTTTAACAAGTTGTTCCTCGAATCCAAAAGAAACCATCGAATCATAAAAATTAAATGTATTATTCTTTTCATTCTTATTATTCTTATCATTCTTGTTTGTTGTTAGTTGTTTGTTAGTTGTTTGTTGATTGTTTGTTAGTTGCTTGTTAGTGTCTTCGGTTTCATCTTGGTAACTATCATATTTACAAATAGTTATAATGGTAAATTTGTTTGTTGATTTTACTTCGATTTCATTTGTGTTTTCCAACTTTTTCAAAAGTGTTCTAAGCGTTTGTAAACTGATTCCCGTATCCGAAGAAATCTTACCTAAAGACGAAATAAATTCACCTCGTTTAACTTCCATACCTTGCCAACTTGCGTCTTTGTGATTCGCTTTTAATAGCAAATAAATAAACAGGTGTACCGCTTCGCTTTTGTTAAACCATTCCCAATCTAAAAACTTTCGGTGTATCTTAATCCAACCGCTCATAATAACATAACTTAAATTTTAATAAATAAAAAACCCTCGCTTTATCCGTAGCCTCTAACCTCTACTTCAAAAACAAGGGCAACAAACCTTTCGACTTTATAATGTTAGAGGAAGCCGTTCACAAATATAACTAATTTATTCTAATTGTGTTTCGAATTTATATTCTTTTCTTTTCATTCGTTCTTGAATAACATATAATTCCCTAATTGAAATACAGTCTTTGACATCGGTTATAAACTCGTTTAAACTCCTTTCTACTGGGTGTTCCGTTAAATAATTAAAGTTCACCCTTAAATGCTCCGTGTCGAGTAGATAGTCCCTGTCTCGAAAACGCTCCCATTGGTTAGCCATCTTATAGGAGTGAATTATAGTAGCGTGGTTCAAGTTCAGCAAATCAGCTATAAATTGATACGTTATCCCTTCATCTCGTAGCTTCTTTGTTATGTAGCACCTCCGATTTACATTCCGTCTTTTTCTACTTTTTTTCTTTAAATCATTCTCTTCAATTAACTGTCTTGCTATGTCTATAATCATATCTCTTTGATTTTAATTATTATTCCTTCCCAAATATCTAACACTAATTTAGCGTGGCTCGGGGAATATGCTTCGACATAGGATTTTTTTATTTTCCTTCTTGACTTCGGGGTTTCCTGATAATAATGGGTTATTTCGAATGTTTTCATATTTTGCTTTTATTACGTTGCAATAGTGATTAAAGTTAAAGTGTCCGTCTTTATGTAGCCAACCTTCGCCAGTAAGCCACCAATTAACTTGGTCGGGTAAATCAACCCCTTTCTCTGTCGTGTTCATCTTTAAAGTTTAAATAGTTATTCCAATCTTTTTCGTCCTCCTCGAGATTTTCTAAGACATTCTGATTAGCGCAGTCCTCCGCTATGTTATTTATCAAATCGACTAACTCATTGTCAGTTAATAGGTATTCAAACTCGATTTCTCCTGCTAACGTCCAAGCAACGTAAGTGCTTATTTCTATATCAAAATCTCCTTCGCCATCAGGAATGATTTCAAAGGTGCATTCCCCGTAGAACTCTTCCGATTCAAATTCGCAAAATGGGTAGGTAGTGTCAGTTTTCATAGCGTAATAAAATAAGCGATTAATAATAGTGAGCCGATTACCGAACCGAAGACCATTAGACCTTCGATTAGTGAGTTCAGCATCATTTGTCCTTCGGCGTCTAAGCCTTCATAGATTCGTTTAAATAGTTTCATTTTTTTCGATGTTAAGTTTTGTTATTAATTCGTCCATAATTAGCCACCGAGTTATGCACCTTTGCGTAGCTTCGTCTCCATAACCGAAAGCATTAATGGATTCTTTTCTCTCATTCCACAATTCTTGCTCGAATGCGTGAATAATTTCAATCATTTGTTCCTTGTTCATAGTTCAATTATTTCATAGGTAAATAAATCATTTTGGTTTGAATTTGCCGCAATTAATTCAGCATATTTTTTGCAATCCTTTAAATCGTATTGCTCAGTTAATGATGTTCAAAGCTCGTTTTCGTCTTTGTCTAAATAAATAATTTTAAAAGTTTTCATAGCGTTTTTTTTTAATTGTTATTAATTATCTATACACAAATATAAATACTATTTCCGATATACCACACTTTTTAACAAAAAAAATCAAAGTTTTTTACAATTATTTTTAAAATCCTAATGTTTACAAGGGTTTCAGAGCATCAAAAATATGTAATTTATATTCATTCTAAATAAGGAATCACATTATAAGTGTATAATCGTGGAGAAATCCACATAAAATCAGGGTAAAAACGTGAAATTTACATTATATTGTAAACCTATGGATTAATAATAGGCGCAATTTTGTAACCCTACGGGTATAAACAGACAGGTTTTTTACTCCTGAATACCCTTTAAGGTATAAAAAAGGACAAAATTTGTCCATAAAAAAAGGGAGTTTCCTCCCTAATTAAAAACGCTATAAGCAAATTTACAACGGAAACTTGAATGAATCCACATTCTTATGTAAGATGTTATCAACTAATTTGCATTCGATTTTCAATATTCGCCCTCCTAATGGTTTTGGTGGTGCGCCACGTTCAACGTGCCAGCCATAAGCCCCTTCGCCATATTCTTCTTTATAAGTACCCGTGAGCATTAAATGAATGTTTTTTTGCTTAACTGAGTATCCTGTCTTAGAATGGACGTTAAGGCATTCCCTTACGTCATTTCTACTGGAGTTCTCGTGGATATGTCCCATTGTGAACACGTCCATATCTTCGTACATTTCTAAAGCTCGTGTCAAGTTTAATGCTCCTTTAGTAACTACTCCGCCACCACCTGAACCGTGATAGTATTTAATTTTGGTGCTTCCTTGAATAGTCCCATAAAAGTTTTGTTTAATGATTATCCAACCACCGTAACCACCGACTTGAACATCACTCTTGCATTTATAGTTTAATAGGTCCACAAACCTTCTAAGTAAGTCGGTTTCCTGGTACTTAATTACCCCTGTTTCGTGGTTTCCATAACCTATAACCTTTATAATGTCCGAGTAAGGAGCAAACCATTCCACCGCCGTTTCCACGATTGAATCTAAATACCTTGTGTTTGAGTGTTCGGGTCTTACGTTTCTCGACCTTCGATTGTCTCCCCGCCCTTCCATTAAGCAGAAAAAATCGCCATTGATAATTACTGGGATTTGGTTTTCATTGCACCAATCAAGATGCTTCTTTAATAAATCTCGGTCGCACTTAGGGTTATCCCAGTGTAAATCGGAAAGCATAGCAACGTGGACTTGTTTACCGTCAAGTTGCAATTCGTGGACATTGCGTCCGTGTTTGATTAAGTTCATAGGCAAGTTTGATTTGTTAAATTTGACCGAAATATCGGAAGAAAAGTTGAACCCTATTAATAAAGGTCGAATTTAGAATGAATCTTATAATGAATCCAAGCACGAAAGCAATCAAAACAACCCACCAATTTGTTCGATATTTCACTGGCTGAACCGCTTTAGCAGTTTTCCATTTCGTCTTTCCTTCTATCCGAAGTGTCTTGATTCTTTCCTTGTATTCGATTCTTGTTTGAAAGCGTGTTTTCGGAACGTAAATATTCTTAAATTCTATTATAGTATCCTTAGTAGTTATGAATTTTTCGTAAACAATTTCGTTATTAATAATGACAGGAAAACTATCTAAGGTAGTTATGCGAATTGTGTCAGTATCTTTAACCACCTTTAGACCGTGTTTAAGAGCCTTTCGGTAGTGGTATTGTGCTTTGCGTTCACTTGAACACGAAAGTAGCGTTAAAACGCTTATAAATAGCATTAAACGTATCATAAATCTTGTAGCATTTTAATCATTCTCGGACAAGGGTAAATATCGGACTTATCCTTGCGGACTGAATTATGAGTGAAAATACCTTTTGAACCTTTAAACGCTTCTAAATCTAAGCCCCAAATTTGCTCACGATAGGTCTTCGGTATGTCGTAGGTTTCGCAGAGATATACTACAAGTTGACGTAAGGATTCGATTTGTGAATCCGTGTATCTATACCAATGTAGGTAGCCCTTATACGGGGCCTCTAAAGTAGTTACATAACTTGGGTTGATTTCGCCCCCTACATAGTTGAAGAATTTTCCTCCCCTTTCCTTTAGCATACCCCAATTACACACCTCAATTCCTACCGAAAGTTTGTTTAAGTTCTTATAGCCTAAGCCCCTGACCGCAAAATCCTGAGAATCTATTCCTAAGTGCCAAGCCCAGTGTTTAGATGAAAAGCATTGTACGATTGTTCCGTTTTCTCCGATTACGAATGCCGTTGCTATCTGCGAATCGTTGCTATTCCAATAACGTGCCACCCCTTCAGCGTTTCCATTACCTGCTGTATGGTGTAAATAGATTTGGGATTTCTCGGAATTTTCCTCAAAAAATTGTCCCTTTGATAATCTCTTTTGGACTATCTTTTGAATGTCAAGGTTTGAACTCATTTAAATCTTCTTTGGTGCGTGTTAGAAATTCCTTGAACGCATTTAATACGTTCTTGCCTGTAATGTCTTCGTAGCTTTCGTTGATGCTTTTTATCTCAACAAAAGTGCAGAAGAAAGTAAATGCTTTGGTGAGTATTAAATCGACTGAAATAAACATTCCTAAGATGTCTGATAGGACGTGTTTTTCTAAGAAAAAAACCGCAACTATTGCCCCTGAATATAACAGTGATTTTGAAATTGTGTTCGATAACCTTCGGGAACGAATCGCCTTCCACCCGCCTAACTTAATACTTCGCCACAATCCGAAAACCATATCTAACCAAATAAAGGTTATAGCTATTAATATCATAGGTACAACGGGAGCAAGAATACTTAAAAACGAAAGCAAAATAAAAGATATATTAGTTTTCATCTCTCTCGTTATATTCGTTTAAAAGTTGAATGGTATTTAGCAACCCAAAGGAAACCGCAAAAAGTTTGACGAAAAAATATGGTGCTTCAAAAATTGCAAATGCTACCCCTATGTAGCTAAGGAGAAAATATAATACCGATAGTCCTTTTAAATGGTCATTCATCCTCGTATATTTGTGTCGCCGAAGGGACTGATTAAACAAATAGAACCCCAACCGATTTCCATTCCAAATCTTACGGCTTGTCCCCACCCTATTTCATTAACACTTGCTTGTCCCCAGTCATTCATTTCTTAACTATTTGAAGTTTCTTAATCAATTTTTGCAACTTAATTATATTGCTTTTCTTTGGCTCGTAGTTCTTTTTTATATTACCCATCCTGTATAATTTGAGTCCGTGTTTGGATAGATGTCCGAGTTCGTGTTCGTGTAATATTCGGGGAAAGTATTTCCCGAAAATGTCATAAACTGAATGAATCTCTCAGTATAATTTTGCGCTAAATATCTTTGTTTTTCAATTAGAAAATCTACCTCGTTTTTTTCTACATTGGTTGCATTCTCACTTGAATGTTTGAAAATTCCCTTATTAGCCATTGTATATGCCATAAAGGGGAGATATTCCACCATTGCCCAGTGTATCAACATAGGCTTTAAATAGGTCTCTACCAAATCTAAGTAAGGATTGATTAGCGTACTTGCGATTATATCCGCTTTGATTTTCTCTAACAATTCAGTGCCTGTATATTGTTGTATATGAATGTCCTGAGCGACTTTAATCCATTGAATAAAGGTATCGGTATCTATATTCCCGTTGAGTGCCGTAAACCGCACCAAATCGTCTCTCGTAATTAGTAATGCTTCCGCCATCTTATTTAGGTAAAAATCCTCGGTTCGGCATATCTATTGGACGTGTCGAAACAAGTGCATTGTTTTTAATTTTATAACCAAATTTCTCTGCCTTTTTGACCGCAATTTGTTTAGCGTTTGGACTATTTACGTCAATCCCGAAGCGAGTATCGAACTGTGCGTAAACTCTTTTGTTCCAGCGATGATGACAATTAGCACCACCTTTGTAGAGCCAAATATCATAAGTTAGATTTCCTCGTGGACCGAAGCCAATTTCTCGCCCTTCAGCGTTTACATAGAACCCATTCACGATTGATTGATTCATTCTTAGAATGTCTTCTTTTCGATAAATCTTTTTAGCCGATTTCATTAGTTTACAAAATGGTCTTGTCTTACCTGATTTCCCGCCGTCTTCGCCTTCGTAAACGTATCTCGTAATAAATTTTATTCCCTCTATTACTTCGTCTTGCTCTGATTTTGAATTAGGAAAAGCGATCCCAGTATTTACTAATTCAACTAAACGTGAGAATAAACTTTTTTCGCCTTTAAGAGCGTTGTTTTCTTCTTCGTCCGTGTCGTAATCTACTGGTGCTTCGTCTATTAATAGCCAATTTTCTTGCGGTTGTTCGCCGAACTCTTGTAACGCTAACGCTATTTGTTCTTCGGTGCTTTGTGCTTTTAATTCCGTTGCATCCGCTCCCGTTTCTTCGGTTACTTGTTCTTCCGTTTGTGCATTTTCTAAGTCCGTAAATTCAAGCGGTTTAAGAGTTCTAAAGAATAATTTTAACGCTACTCCGTTATAAGCTAATACCTTATCAAAGGCTTCAAGTATTTCGTCTTGAAACGGCTTAATAATCATATTGTTGAATAGGATAAACGAGTTTTGTAATTCGTCCGCGTTAGAACTAAACCCGTTAGTTGAAGCAATACCGAAAAGTAAAGGCGAAGTAACGTTATGGCCTAACATTATTTTGCGTAAACATTCGTCCGATAAATACGTGTAATGGTCGGGTGCGTCGTTTAACGGTATATCGTCGACTGTTGTTTTTGATTCTACGTTGGAATTAAAAGCTACGATAACTTTTTGGCCTTTAGAACCCGTTAATTTTCCTAGAACTTTTTGGCTTATTAAGTCTTGTTGTTCTTCCGAAGGAACTCCGTTGTTAAAGTTAACGACTTTTGTTCCTGAAAAGCCGTTTTGAACTTCGTTAATTAGATAATCACTTACTTCTTCTTCAAGAACTGCGTAAGGTATCGCGCCTTGGTAGTCGGGGTAGGCATAGTATTTCATCCCAACCCCATAAGGCTTAACGAATAAGATTTCGATTTTTTCTTTTGAGTGTCCGAATGCAGGAATCCGCATAGGCGGGAACTTGCGTACTTCCTTCCAATTATCCGAATAATAATATCCCGTTACTTCGCCTTTGTCGTTACATTTTTCCGCTCTTAATAGGTTAACGGGTATATGGTAAGCCTTTAGAATTTTATCGTGCTTTTCGTTGTAATGTACTTGGATTGCAAATTGACCAAAAAGTTTTCTATCGAATACCATTTTACGAACGCAATCTTTACTAAACAAAGTCATCATTTGCGCATACTCGTTAGGCTTACGCGAAGCGTCTAAGGCGCTTAAACCTTTTCCGTATATCAAACGCGAAACGTTGTTTATTATCGCGCCGTTTGTCGTTGAATTTGTATACCTATCTATTAAATAATCGAAGTAGTCGTTATTTTCTCCCCAACCTACCCACGCATCGCGCGAGTTTTCCTGAAGTACGGGTTGTTGGTATTCCGCTAATTGTAAAATGTGGACATTATTACTCATACATTATGAAGTCGTTAGTTGTTTGATTCGAGACATATCCACCGTTGTTCACGGAGAAAGTGTCGATAGGTTGATTCGTGCAAAACATTCTCTCTTTTAATAGGGTGTTGTTGCTTCCGTCTTTTAGTTCAACCCAGTAAAAGTGGTTTTCCAAAGTAGGTAATACCGCAGAAAATGAGTGAACATAATCGCCGCTTGTAAATGTTCCTGAAACTATTACAGGCACGTTCGTGTTTTCGTCCGTTAGTTCGCAAGTTACGGGAGTTCCGTATCTCGGTATAAAATCAAATGATTGCGAAGTGTTAGATTCTGAAACTACTATCATATATGTATAACTCTTTTTGTGTTTTTTTGTGCATAAAAAAAGGGGTGTCGCCACCCCCTTAACGCTATGAACGTAAAATTCTTAGTTATTGTCAACCGTTGGGTTATTCAATAAAGCAACTAATCCAGCTTCATCGGAACAATCTAAGAAGTTAGCAGGTACTGGTTCTTGACCTGTGAAAGTCAAAGTGTAACCTGTCATATCTCCAAGTGCAGTTCCGTTGGCAATAGTTCCCGCAGTTACGTCCATTCCTCTGACAAGACCTGCAATAAAGAATTGCCCGTTGTTGTTTTCAACAATAATATTTGGTCTTCCGTAAGAAAGCAACTTGATTTGTTTGTGTGTAATCGCATCTTGTTTTTTTAACTGAATGGACAACACTTGTTCAAAGAAAGTTGTTCCGTTTTCTCGTGAACTCGTAATAGTGGTTTCGAAGGAATTTGTTCCTTTCAATTCGTACTTGTAAATTGTAGAAGCGGGTGTTAAAGCAATAGCAGTAATTTGGTCTTCCTCGCCCGGTGTCGCATCATACGTTACATCTGAAATGGGGTCGTAAAGACCATAGTTCAAAATGTAAATATTACGCAAACCACCTACCGCATCTTTACAAGGTTCTAATCTTCCGTGTGATATATCGCAACTCATTTTTTTATGTTTTTATTCGTTTATAAATAGGGGGCAAAATTAACCGCCCCCGTTAATTAATTGCGATTATCCGTAAATTACGATGTCCTCGATAACTCCGTATTGCGCCCCTGCAGCCATTCGCATAACTACACGAACGTTGTCATCTCCTAAAGTAGCCGAAGTGTCAATTACTCTAACTTCTTGCGTATCGCTTAAAAGTGAACAACCAAAATAAAGGTTAGATACGGTTGTAGCTAACATTGAATCGGCAGGCAATCCGTTAGCCATAAAGATAGGCAATCCGTTGAACGTCAACGCTCCGTTGTTGTACCACATAGTACCTTGAGCATTAACCCCTGAATTTGAAGTAGCCGCTACTGCGAAACCACCCAATGCAGCGACATAAGCCTTAGCTACGTTTTGAGAAACATAAAGTTTTAAGTCAGGTTTTCCGTACAAAGAAGCAGGGATAGCATCGTAAACTAATTGCATTTGGGCAATTACGTTAGTAGCATCAATAGCAACTCCAACGATGTTTTGCGCTACTGGAAGAGCGGGATCGGCTTGAGCAGTTGTAAATAATCCGTCAAATTGACCTGACGTTGCAGAAGAACCTTGCCAAATAGAAACCTCGTTAGCGGCTGCAACTTTCTCAGAAGCATAAGCTATTAAGTAATCAGCAAAAGATTTAGGCAAAGTATCAAAAGACGAATAACCCATTTCGATTGATTGCCAAGTTGAATGAAATTGAGACTTACAAAAAGTTAGGTTTACTTGTAGGTCTTTTACTTCAAGAACTCGCTCGGTTAAATCAACAGTAGAAGTAGGTGTAAAGTCGCAGGTGGCATCTTTTAGAATGTCGTTTGATTCAACCCTTTGAATTACTGATTTAAATTTTACGTTAGGCATAACGGTAACCCCTCCGCCTTCGATTGTTGGTGCGCTCAAAAGAGCCGCAGAAACGTACTTACCAGCCCATTGACCAGCGTACGATGTTGTGATGTTAGTTGTTGTTGGCATTTTATTTTAAAAAATTAATTATACATTTTGTTAAGAACGGAATCCATTATACCTTTAGATGCTTTTTTACCGATTTTAAAATGGTCGGTTTTTGCTTCGTTTTCAGGATTAAAAGCGATAGGTTCAGGGGCTTCTGAAAGTTCGGTCATTGTTTCTTCGACTTCGTCAACTTTAGATAACTTAGCTAATTCGCTTTTTAATAGTTCGTTTTCTTTTTTAAGTTTTTCCATTTCACTAAAGAATGTTTCTTTAACGATGGATTCGATTGTTTTCTTTGGAGTAGATACAGGGGCTTCGGTTGTCATTTCTTCTTCGGCTACTGGTTCGGCAACTTCTTCGGTTACTTCTTCCTCTTTAACTTCTTCTTCTTTTTCTTTGATTTCAGAAATGATTCCTTCTTCAACTATAACTAAGATTCGCCCGTCTTCTAATTCGTATTCGCCTACTGGAACGGCAATTTTTTGTTCGTCTTCAGTTACGACAAAAACTTCTTTTCCTGTTTCAAAAGTTTCGGCTTCGATTTTAGTAACCCCATCGCCCATTAACATTTGCTCTAACTTAATTTCGTTAGAAAGCATAGCTTTGATTTTTTCTAATAGTGTACTATTTTTCATTTTGTTTTTATTTATAATTTATTAGGTAAGTAAAACGCATCGTCAAGTTCTCTTTGTCTATCGACAAAACTTTTAACTAACGGAAACTCATTTGGGTCTAATCCAAGTTCTTTTGCTTTTTGCTTAAAATCCCCCCAATTAGTGTTTGCTTTATCTATTGAATCTAAATAGGTTTTTCTCATTTCTAAACGTAATGCTTTTAATTTATCTAAACCTTTTTTCATTCTTACAGCATCGTCTTCAAGAATTTTAATAGTCGCTAACTCCACTTCGTGCGTACCTAACTCAACTTTGTTGGCTTGGATTTCGTCCGCTTTGTTGATTTTGTCTAAAATGTTTTTCATATCCTTATAACTTATTTAATTTTTGTTTGTTGCATTTTTAGTTACCGCCTGTACCATTATTCGTGCTTGAATGGTTCGTGTTTTGGTTGGTTGTTTGACTTCCTGTCGTTTGGTCGTAAGTGCTTCCTATTCCTTGATTTTGTAAATCGCCAGTACAACATTTTCGGTTGTAAGTTCCGTCTTTGCATAGGCAACCACGCTTACCGCCTCTTGGGCTTGACCGCTTTTCTTCTTTCATCCTTGACCTTTATTTAGTTTAACGTAATTCTTTGAAGTTTTTAGTTTGCTCGTTTTACTTTTGGCGTGTATGTTAGGACGTTTTACCTTTGGTTTGCGAACGTGAACTTTTACGTTAGTTTGTTTAGCCATTCTATAAGCCTAAAAGTTTCTTTAACTCATTGATTACTTCGGTAGCTTCGTTTTCCTCTGCGCTCATTTCGTATTTATCCGCAAAGTAACCTTCGATTGAAAAGCCTTTAACTTTGCCTTCTTTAACGTCGTTCCAAACTTCTTCGTTATTTACTTTCATCGAAATCATCCAAGTTCCTTTTGGTAAGTCGAATCCGTAAAGTTTAGATTTGTCTTTTTGTTTGTCTTCAATTATCCAAGATTCGACAACCGACAACCCTTGAATTTTTTTCTCGTGTTCGTAAGTTGCGTTGTTTTGGTTTGACCGCATCAGGAATAGTTCACTTGCTTTTCTAATCGTGTCAGACGAAAAGTAAATATAATATTCCTCGTTCTTGTTGTTTTTTCGGTAGATTTGTTTGTTTGGGATTAGAGCCGCACCCATTAGGATTCGTTTCTCAGTGTCTATTTCTTTGAGTTCGATTTCGTGTTTTGCCAAGGCTATGAAGTTTTCTTCGATAGCAGGACTTTTAACTAAGCTTACCGCTTCTATTCCGCCTTGTTCGTCTTCGGCTTCGATTATCAATTCTATGATTCTCATAATATATTAATTTAAAAATGGTTAAAGTGTTGCGTTTTCAATTCGATTCCTGTCTAAGGACTGAGCAGTCGTAACGTGTCCGCTCACGACAAATGCCTGTGTGGGTTGTTGTTGAAGTTGGGCTAATTGATTAAGTCCATTGTTTCCAACTACGTTAAAGTTAGGTGCTTGTCCACCACCCGCAGTTAATCCGCCTACGTCTCCACCACCGCCACCACCACCACCTGAAGTGCTTCCGCCACCTTCAAACTTTTGTGAAGCAATTTTCTTTACATTCAGGATTCCCGCCGCTACGGCTATCCCTGCCGCTACCGCCCCTAATGCAGGGCCTACCACTGGGATTCCCGACATCGAAGCATAAGCCGAGTTGGCCGCCTTGTAAGTGTCAATGGTTGCACTTGCTATATCTGCCCCTTTCTTTATATTAAATGCTTTGAGTTGCCCCGCTTTTGATTTGGCATTAAAGGCTAAGGCTAAATCCCCAATGGCTTGAAATTGTTGCTTCGTTGCGTCTAAGTTTTTGTTTAAATTATCTTGTCTTCGCTTCTTGTCTTCATCTGCAAATTTCTTCTTTATGGCATCTACTTCCCTTCCTTTTGCTTCTTCCAACGTCTTTTCGGCTTCAGCATTTCCCTTAGCCATACGTTCCATTTCGGCATATTTTTCCTGCACTAAATAAAGTTCCCTCGCTTGGTCTGATAGTTTTGCTTGATAATTTAATTCCTCCAAGTTTTCAATCTGCATATCAAACTCTAACTTTCGTTTGCGTTCGTCTTCCGCCATTTTCTTTTGAAAGTCTTCCGTTCTTTTCTTGACTTCTGCTTGGTGCTTTTCGTCTATTGCGAGTAAGTCTTGATTTAAAATCAACTTAGCATTCGTTAGGATTTCTTTTTCAGCTTCCGTTAAGTTTGCTTCGGCGTTTAATCTTAAGTCCGAAGTAGCTTTTATGTACTCCTTTTCACTTAGCTTTCCGTTTTCAAATTTCTTGTCGAGTGCGGCTTGTTCCTCCGCCATTTTTTCCTTTAGAAAGTTGTCTTTGTAATCATTGAAGGCATCTTGTCGGAGTGCTTTTTCTTTATCAATTCCGTCTTGCATTAACGCAAGTTTTTGATTCTCTAATTCTTCAGCTAATTTGGATTCGTCTTCGTATTGCTTCTTAATGAAAGCCATTAAATCCTGTTTGGTTTTCTTAGCATTTTCCGCCCCTTTAACGGAATTTTCCGCCTGTAAAATCTCAAGGGCGTTGATAGCCCCAACCGTTTCCTTATAGCTTTCTGCGATAGCCTTGTTTGATTCCTTTAACTTTTTCTTTAGGCTTTTATATCTATCAGAATCCTCCTCCTCTAAAGCGGCTAATAAGCCTAATTCAATGACATACGTTTGGGCTTTTTCTTTTTGTAGTTTTATGAACTCACGACCTGCAGTTATTTGGGCTTTTAATTTCTTAACTTCCAAAGCAAATGTCTCTTTTCCGAATGCTCGCTGAAGGTTGATTTCGTGTTCAAGTCGAGCCTGTTCCGCCTTCGATTCTTTTTGCAGAGCCTTTATCCTTCTATCCGTCTTTTTCTCGTGGGCTTCTGCGGCTGCCTTAGCGTTTTTCTTTTGTCGTGCAGTTTGTTCATCGTCTATAAATCCAAAATATTCAAGGGCTTTAATTGCCGCATAGACAAGTCCTGGGATTACCAAAAACCACGCAATAAAAATCTTTAACCCTTTGCCTAATTTTTCAAATTGATGATAAGCCCACAACACTTTTTCCCCTGCATATTTGAATAATTGAGCAACCTTATCCATATTCGCTATAAGCAACCCGATAGCCACAACAATCGCCCCAATTCCTGTTGAAATTAACGCAGTTCTAAATACCTTCATAGCATTAGATGCCACCCCTGTAGATACCGATACCCCTGTTTGAGCAGCGGCTAAACCGCCCGAAGCAGTTGCTTGAAGCCCTGTCGTTACAACGTTGGCTTTATCGATAGCCGCCCCAGCCATAGTAACGGCATTCTTTTTGAATAACCCCGAAACTACGTCCTTAATTACCGTGTATAATTGCTTGAATGAATCCTTTGCCTCCATTAACCCTTGTAGCCCTTGCGATAGTGCCATAGCACTTTGCACTTTCAGTAAAGTTGCCTGAACGGCTTCCCCCTCAATTCCGACTAATCCTAAGCCACCTTGAACCGCTTGGAATCCGTCTAACACCCCACCTACGGATTTCGTAACTGCGTTAAATTTTGCATCAGGATTAAAGGCGTCTACTAAGTTATTTGTGTCTGATATTTGGTCTTTCAACAAGGACGCCGCCTTAGCCGCCTTTACGGCTTCTGCGGAAGTTTCCCCATAGGCTTGACTAACCTTTTGCAATTCAATTACTGCTTCCTTATATTGCGCCTTTAAGGACCTTGTGTTGTCTTTGATTTCTAAATCAATCGTCCGTTTTTCCGCCATTTTTATTTAGTTTTTTTAAGTATAATTCCCTTAACATTTGCTTGAATGCGGGTTTAATCCTGTCGTGTAGTTTATATTTTCCTTTCGCTATCTCAATGTATTCGTGTTCGCCTACAAACTCGCCTACTTGAAGTAACTGAATTATGGTATTTATGTAACTCATATCTTAACTATTATTATTTGGTCGTCTTGTGTGTCTCCATTCGGAAACAAGTAAGTAACATCGATTGTGGTCGTTGGGTCTGCGCTAAATCTAACGTAGATTTGTTGGCTCGATTCAATCATTACTGGGTCTATAAAGACATCAGTTTGAGTGCTTGAAAACATAGCCTTTAATGCTGTGTTAGGTAGGCTTACTCCGATTAGTCCATCGTCTTCGGCTTCCCCAACTTGTATGATTTTAATTGGTTCGATAGGCATAAAATCATTTAAAAGTTCGAACGTAGTTTCACCCGTTGTCATATTCGTTTTCATCTGATTAATCAAGTACCTTTTATCCCGAATGATTAGCCTGTCGTTTAATTGAAGTCCCGTTAAAAGTGAGACGGGTAAATTCGCCTTAATCGTAGTTAATCGGTTCTTAGCATTGAAGAGATTTGTTAAATAAGGAAAGTAATATGTCGCGAATAAAGATTGATTGATAGCAGTTAGCCAATGCGTTGACGTTTCAGGTGCAAAATTCGTGGAATAATCTACCCCCATAACTTGCAAATCTTGACCGAACATAACGTAGTCATTCGTTGCCGTTGGCGGGTTTGTTCCGTCTGAAAGTTTAAAATCTTGAACTAAATTAACCCCTCCGAATTTATAAAGGATGCAAGGTTTTGGGATATACGGAGCAAAAGCATTATCCAAGGAGTAACCGACTTGCAACCCTGTTGGAATATCGTGGTCGACAAACGGATTAAATAGTAAGTTTTCAAATGGAACTTCTATGGTGTATTCTCCGCCATCGTATGGATATTGGTATTCCGTGTTTCCGTATTCTCTGAGTGCTTGGTCGAAGAATGCTTTGTTCATAAAGGAGTTTGACTGCTGATATTTGAACGCAATTTTCTTGTAAAGTTTTACCCTATCTACTCCGATTTCGGTTTTATCCGTGAACTCGGTTATGTCCACGACCGCCCCCGAAGCGTACCAATCTTGCAAAGGAATAATCTCAAAGGTATTAACCCCTGTCGCAAAACAAGTTAAGTTAAATTCCTTTAAAATCCCCGCAATAAAGTCATTAATCTTCATTAACGGGGCGGAGTTGGCTAAGTCCGTGAACGTGGTTAAGTTGTTTGTGTTCGTGGAATACTGGACAAAATCATTTTGTGGGGTAATTCCAATGAAATAACTTACCCCATACGTTAGTACAAAATCCACGCTTAAAGGAGCCGAAGACCTAATCTGAAAAGTATAAGTGTCATTTAACCCTTGCGTGTTTGTGATAAACCCTAAATTGCCCCCTATCGTAGTGTTGAGACAAGTCCAAGTAGCGAATAGATTTCCGTTCCTGTAAACGTCAATATAATAAGTAATTGCAGGGTTTGAAATTGTATTAACTGCTAAGGAAACCCCGTGCCAATTAACTCCGCCTAAGTAAGTTAAATTAACGCTTGAAGTTGCTATATCAACATAAGGAAGTAAGTTGTAAAGACCATACCCACCACCCCCTATGAATGAACTTAAAGTTATGTCCTGAGCTTCGGAAGTGAATACAAATTGATTTCGATTTTTATACCATAAGTAAGCCTGTGTGAATTTTGGATCCGTTAAAAAAGCTCCCGTGAAATTAACCCCGTAAGTTTGCTCAATGATTTGAAATATTGAAGCCACTCGAACCGCAGGGAATAACTCCGTGTAAACGATTGCGCCTAAGTTATTAGTAATGTCGTTTCCACCGATTGAACCTAACCAATTAGGTATGTTTCCATTAGGGAAGAGTGGTCCGTATTCCCAAATCCTGTTAGAACTAATTAAAGGATAGCATACGTCATAATCAGTCGAAGCGTCCACTACTCGGTTAAATACTTCCGTGAACGTGTAATCGTGGTTTAAGGTCGTATAATCTAAGTTGCTTAATAGGTCCTCTCCAAAAATGTCTTTAAGGGTAGTTATGCTTCCGTAGAATGTTACCGTATATGAGTTGGGTTGTCCGTTTTTTAGTTGCGACTTTTCCATTTGGATTTTACCCCTACGAAAAAACGTCATATCTATTTCAATATAACCATCCAAGCGTTCCTGATAGTTAATTGAACTATTGATAGCGTTTTCGTAGAAGTATTGCCAAACTGCATTGTTTCTCGGACTTGTTGGAATCGTGAATGACTGCGAAAAATCCGTAAAGGTTTTCGATATGTCTTGGACGTTTTGAATCGTGGAAGTTACCTCGATTGATTCGTCATTGAACAAGTCAAGTTGCCTACCTTCTACGAAAATTCTTACTTGCCTTTTCATTAAATTACGTTGTTTATTAGGTCGTTGCTTTGCTCAAATTCAAGGACATAATTAATCATCTTATTGTTTATGTTTTTTTGCTTTTCTACGGATTTCGTCTTTAACTTGACAGGCATATTATTTAGCAAAATTCTTTCGCTTAACATAAGTTGTTGAAGGTTGTTATTAAAGGTTTCATCTACCCACCCAGTATTAACTCGATAGCCGATTGTTCCGTTAGTGTTAAAGGTTTGACGTTGGTTCAATAATTCGTTGTAACTCCAAAAAGGAACGGAGCCTTCTTGCATCAAGTTAAATTCGGTAGTCGTTACTTCTAAGTTTTCGAAACTCGCTTTAAAGAAAAACTCCCTTTGCCAAGCCCCGTACATATTAACAAAATCCACTACTTGAACATCGTACTTGCACTCTTCAATCGGATTAAAAGTTGATGTCCAACTTAAAACCGCCATAGGGGTAAATATCTCAACTATGTTTCCTGTCAAATAATAACTTGGGTAAACCCTGTATAGGTTATAATAGTCATTTGAAGCAATCGTATATGAGTAAGTTAAGCCTGTTTGAAGTTGCGTATATTTGACTTCCCACCCTGTTTCTAACCACGCAACAAAAGTACCACCTCGTTGAAGTTGGTTGCTTATAGGGGTGTTATTAGCATCAGACCAAAAGTAGTAGTTTTGTTCGTCTAAATGTACGGGCATTGCTTGACCGTGAGTAGGGTTAAACCCTTGTGAGTAAAGCCCGAAACCATCAAATCCGTAGTAAGTTGCCGTTGAAAGCGCAACATAAGATTGCGTGAACGGGTCAAGCCAATACGTCTTAACATCAACTAAAATATATTCCGATACCGAAAGCAACCCACTATCGGTTGAATAATTATTCACGAAAGTGTTATGCTCTATATACTCCATTAAGTACGGAGAAATATTATACAATGTTTGAGTGTTGTTACTTGCAGGAATCAATTTCTCTAACGTGTAACTCGGCGATACGGGTGCGGGCGTTCCACTTTGGTAAATGTATAATTCTACCTTGCTCCCTGTTTGAGTAGGTTGGTTGATTTCCACAATATACGGGCTTCTTGCAAAGATTCGGTTAATAGCCATAGTTCTTAAAGTTTTCTTTCATTATTGTGTCGAATAGTTCTTGACCTTCTAAGCCATAGGCTTCTATCATTTCATTTGGTAGTTTGGTAAATGCTTTTTCAAATGGTTTCGTAAAGAATAAAGATGGCTTGATTCCCTTTTGCCAAATTGAACGAATGATGATTCTGCTCGTTGCATCATTGGACAAAAATTGTCCTTTTTCATTTCTAAATTGGATTCGTCTTTTCGCAACCCATTTTCGAATCCCTTCCGTTAAACCGCCTTTTTTCCCTGTGCCTGTTCCGAATCTAAAGTTGCTTAAACTTTTTCCCGAACTTACACCTTTTACTCCTTGGTCTTGGTAGAAACCATATTCCGCCATTTGAAAAAAGAACCGAATCGAGTTAGGCATAACTTTAAAATCAGCCTTTAAGGATTTCATCAGTTCTCCTGAAGCATTTTTTTTGCGTAGATTATTCTTCGCTTCCCGAATGACGTAATCACGGAACTTTTCAAGTGCTTTTCTTTGGTGCGCTTTTTCTAACATCGTGTCATTTCATTTGGAAAATCTACATCAAATGTCATTGCCCAACCTGCTAAGTAGTTTTCAAATCTCTCGGTAAATGGTTCGCAAGTTGGAGTTCCGTTCAAGTGGTATAAGTCATCGAATAAGTTTCCGTGTTTAAGCATTTCGAATGCCCGGTTTAAAACCGCAAGTTGAGTATTCAAAACGTCTATTTCATTATCTGCGGTCTCGAATGAGTCGGGTGCTTCGTCTTTTCTTTGGCTTACGTTGTCCATTGCTAAAAGAGTGACATTCGCAGTCATAACATTGTCGTTGAAAGTAACCTGATTAACCATAACGTGAACCAGTGGGAAAATGGTTTGTTTGCCTAAATCCACATTGAAAATCGACCCTTGCGAAATAGTGTTCACAATTGGATCCGAATTGAAGTGGGTTCTTAGTTCATTTAATAGTGAAAAGTAGCCTGTCATTTGTAGCTTTTTTTAATTTCATTTAATTCGATTTCGTTTTTTTCTGCTTCGAAAGTGAGATAAGTGAGACATTGATATAATCCGTATCGAGTAACTTCGTCATATTTTGTAATGTCTCCCTTAGCAAGTCCGTAGATGCTTGAATACCACCCCCATTTTTTACCAAACTGAGTTCTTTGTGAATAATCGCTTGTTCTTTCTTTGTCAGATTCGTTAATTCCGTCTCCAAATAGTTTAGGGTAGCGTTTAACAACTCGCTTCCTAAAGTCCAAAAAAAAAGCGAAGCCGAAATAGCCACGTCCATAGGAGCATATAGCATTAAGTCGCTAAATTCATTCGAACCTTTGTACTCCAGTATCTCGTATTTTCCGTT